>Ga0207872_100021_pt1 | contig 153769 bp, 133 predicted proteins | sample Passage260B_FD_187372 | JGI IMG/M metagenome (GOLD analysis project Ga0207872, IMG submission 187372) | Cellulose adapted compost microbial communities from Newby Island Compost Facility, Milpitas, CA, USA - Passage2 60B (SPAdes) (version 2) ...
CCCGCACCGGCGGGGGGTGCTGCGCGCGCATCTGACCCGCGGGCAGAACCGCCTGGTCTGGACCCTGCACCTGGCCCGCGAGACCGTCGAGGCCGCCACCCCGTAGCGCGCGGGGGTCACGCCGCGGCGTCCGATGCACGCGGGCGCCGGCGATCGCGGCGGATAAGGTCGAGCAGCAGCACGAGCCGCACGAGCGCGAACGCGCCGCAGGCCAGCCAGACGGCCTGGAAGCCGCCGCCGCGCTCGAGCACGAAACCGAAGACCGAGCCGGCCAGCGTCGCTCCGAGCTGGCCGGCCGTCGCCATCAGGCCCACCACCCGCGCCGTCTGCCCCGCCCCGAAGCGCTCGCCGGCCAGCAGCATGAACGGCGCCGTGGTCGCCGACAGGCTCACGCCGCTCAGTAGTGTGGCGGCGACCACGAAGGGCATCCATGGGCTCAGCGCAAGCAGGCCGAACACCAGGACCGCCAGGAGCGACCCACCGGTGACGACCATGATTCGGCCCCGCGGGAGATCGGAAGCCCAGCCGACGATGGGTGCGGCGACCAGGAGGGTCAGATTGGCGAGCGACGCGACCGTCCCCGCCCAGACCTCGGTGTACCCGAAGTCGGCGGTCAGGTAGGTCGGCAGCCAGGTCAGGATCCCGTACATGGCGAGCATCCCGATCAGGCTGGCCGCCAGGAGTTGCCAGAAATCGCCCCGGCGCGTGAGCCTGGCGGGTTCGCCGTGCGCGTGCGAGGAGGAGGCGATCCCTGGCTCGCCCGGCAACACCGAGGCCGCCGCCACCAGGGTGACCGCCGTCAGGAGGGAGAGCGAGAGGAAGGCGCCGCTCAACCCGACGAGGCCGGCCAGCGCTGGGACGAGGATCATGGCGCCGCTGCTGCCGATCCCCGCCCCCGCCTGGAGCACGCCAAGCACCCGCCCGCGCTCTTCCGGTTTGAAGAGGACGATCCCCAGCTTCATCGCCGGGGTGTAGAGCAACGCGCCGGTCGCCCCGAGGAGGAAGCGCGCGGCGAGCGCGGCACCGTAGGAAGCCGTCCCCGCGAAGAGCGCGGAGAAGAGCGCGCTCGCCGCAAGCCCGGTCACGAGCAGGCGCTTGGCGCTGAAGCGGTCCCCGACGAGGCCAACGATCGACTGGGCGATCCCGTAGCCCAGGACGTAGGCCGAGAAGAGGGTCCCGACACCGGCGTAGTCGGTCCCGAACCGCAGGCGTAGGCCGTCGAACACGGTGACGACGCCGGTGCGGTGCGCGTTGTGGATCACCAACATCGCGGTTAGCAGCGCGACGGTGGCGAATGTCCGGCGCGAGGGTGACCCGAGACTCACTACCTCACCGCGCCGTTCCCTCGACGCACCGTACCGTTTGACTCACGGTCCGCCATGCTCTAGCGTGCGCCAGGCCACGCGCCGGCCACGCGGCGGTGCGCCGCGCGGAGGGCGTGCTCCACCCGGTTCCGCTCCCGGACGAGCTTCGCGTGCAGGAATCGGAACTCGTCGCTGGCCGGGTCGAGGCGCGCCAGTTCGGCTGCCTGCGCCAGCCCCGGCACCGGGACGGTTCCCAGCGCCAGGTCGTGCTCGAACGGACCGCTGCGGGTGTAGTTCACCGGGATCAGCAGGCGGCTCAGGTCCATGAGCAGGTCGTTCACCTCGTCCGGGTCCCGCTGGTCGAGCGGGGTGGCGCGCAGCGTAGCGGCGAGACGCCGGGCCTCATCAGCCGTCCGGCTCAGATCGATCGCGCCGTTGGCAGCCTCGTGGTAGCCACTCACGGCCTCCGCGATCTCGTCGGCCGCCGCCGCGAAGTCGAAGGGCAGCCGCTCGACGGTGCACAGGCGCCAGAGCGTCTCGGCGTAGACCCCGGCGTCCCGCACCAAGTTGTCCGGATCGATCTTGTCCAGCGTGTCCTCGGTGGTATGCCACCACCAGCCGAGCCCGCCCGCACGCCGGCCGCTGCCCAGGAGTTGCCCCAGGGCCTGCGCGGTCGCCGAGGCATCCGCAGCCTGCTCGGACAGGGAGGCGAACAACGTCGGGATGCCGTGCCCCCAAAAGGACTGATCGCTGGAGCGGCTGATGCGCCGGTAGACCAGCTCGACGCCAACCGTGTCGCGCAGGATCTCGCGGCCGAAGGCGTAGGTCTCGGCCATGCTGGGCGCCTCGTCCAGAACCTCCGCACCCTTGGCGCCGACCGAGTCGATGTTCACATGGCAGACGCAGCGCTCGTGCAGCTCGTGCCAGAAGGTGTCGGCATACCAGGTCGAGCCGGCGTAGCGCCCGTGCGAGTGACCGGACCAGAACGCCAGCCGCACGCCCCGGCGCAACTCCCCGCGCCGCTCGGCGAGCAGGCGCGCGACCTCGAGCTGCGTGGCGTTCGCGGTCCCGTTGTCCATCGCGCCGTAGTGCCAGGAGTCGACGTGGCCGCTGAACAGGACGAAGCGATCCTCGACCGTGCCCGGGAGATCCGCGATCAGCGTCGGGATCTTGCACCAGGCCCGATAGGGTTTCGTCATCAGCCGCACCTGGACCGGCCCTCGCGCCAGCGCCGCCTTCAGCCGCTCGCCACCGGCACGGTCCACGCTGACCGAGGGAACCTTCGGCAGCAAGTCGGCCGTCTCCGGCGTGGCCGTGCCCCACACCGGGGAGATGCACATCTGGTGGATGTGCTCGTCGTTGACGTGGATCTGCCCGATCGCCCCGGCCTGCTGCGCGGCCAGGGTCTTGCCCGGCATCGCCAGCCCGTCGCTCAGCACGATCTTGCCGCGGACGTCGCGTCCGGCGTAATCGGCGGGCAGACCCGCGCCGACGTAGACCAGCTCGCCGACGACCCCGTCGTCCTCGGTCTGCGGGCTCAGCGAGTACCCGTTGGACGGGATGACCTCCGGCTCCGTGCCGAGGATCTCAAGCCTGGATTCGCCTGGGTAGCCGATGAGCGCATCGCTCTCGTAGCGTGTAATGGTGTAGCCGAAGCGCTCCAATTGCTCCTGGATGTAGTCGAAGGCCTTCGCTTCGTCCGGCGTGCCGGAGAGCCGCACGTACTGCGCGATCGCCCGCAGGTGCCGGTCCAACTCCGCCCCTGAGACCGCGCGGCTAATCGATTCGGCCATGGTCCCTGCCTCTCGGTGCTGCACACACGACCGGCGGCCGCCCCGCCGCGTCACATCTGGCCGAGCGCCGTCAGCATCGCGGCGCCGGTTTTGATCCCCTTGATGAAGCGCTCCAGTTCCAGGTTCTCGTTCGGCGCGTGGTTCGACTCATCCGGGTTGGCGTAGGGAACGCCGAACGCCGGGATGCCCAGGACCTTGGTGAACACATAGTCGGGCAGGCTGCCGCCCAGCGCCGGCACGAGCAGTGGTTCCTCTCCCTGGCCCAGGGCAACCCCGCGCCGGATCGGCTCGGTGTAGGGGGAGTCGAGCGGCGTCTTCGACGGCTCCATCGAGCCCTGCCGGATGACCTCGACGTTCGGCGCGTGCTTGCGCACGTGCGCCTCGATCTTGGCGAAGATGTCGTCGGCCTTCTGCGCCTCGACCAGCCGCACGTCGCACTTGACGACCGCCTCGTGCGGCAGGACCGTCTTCGAGCCGGGGCCGCCGTACCCGCCGTGGAACCCGTTGATGGTGAAGGTCGGCCAGGCCGCGAGCCGCTCGAAGTAGCCCCGCTCGCGCGGCTCGTCGAACTCGGCGATCCCGAGGGACGCCTTGACCGCCTCCTCGTCGACGGGAAGCTTCGCCAGCGCCTCCTGCTCCAGCGGCGTCAGCGGGAGCACGTCGTCGTAGAAGCCCTCGATCGTGACCTCACCCCGCTCGTTCTTCATCGTGGCCAGCAGGTGCACCAGCGTCCAGATCGGGTTGGGCGCGACCCCGCCGAAGTTGCCGGAGTGCAGGTCACGGTTGGCTCCGCGGGCGCGCAGCTCGAAGCTCAACACACCCCGCACGCCGAAGAGGATGCGGCTCCGGCCGCTCTCGTCCACCGGTCCGTCGCTGGTGATGACCAGGTCGGCCATGACGTCATCCCGGTGCTCCTGGATGAAGGCGGGCATGTGCGGGCTGCCGACCTCTTCCTCACCCTCCAGCAGCACCTTGACGTTGCAGGGGAGCGCACCCCGCACCGCCAGCAGGGACTTGAGGGCCAGGATCTGCGCCAGGTGCTGGCCCTTGTTGTCGCCGACGCCGCGCGCGTAGAGGCGCCCGTCGCGGATGGTCGGTTCGAACGGGGGCGTGATCCACTCCTCCAACGGGTCGGGCGGTTGCACGTCGTAGTGGCCGTAGAGGAGCACCGTCGGCGCCCCCGGCCGCTCGATCCGCTCGCCCAGCACCATCGGCCAGCCCGCGGTCGGGATCACCCGGGTGTTCAGCCCGATCTCCCGCAACACCCCGGCGATGTACTCGGCCACCTCAGCTATCCCGACGCCGTGGGCGCTGATACTGGGCCGCCGGACGTAGTCGATCAACTGGTCGACAAACTCCTCGCGGTGCTCGTCAACGTATGCGAACACATCCGCGAGATCGAGGTTTCCCCCCTGCGCAGTCACCCTCGTTGTTCCCTTTCATCTGGCCCCGCCGGTACACCCCGGCTCCGGGGCAACCTGCACTGAATCCCCACAATCAACTCGGCACCCCGAAGGCCGGACGAGGCGCGACCACCCGTGTCCGGTGCCCCAGTTACCGGACAGGCACAGCCTGCTTTTCGGGCAGGGGCGCCAACTCCTCTTGCAGCCCATCCGGGGCAGGCTCGGGCTCACGCTGGAAGGTCACCGGGCGCTTGGGGCGCTCGTCGACGATGAGCTGGAAGACATCGGGGCGGGCGTAGTGCCCGACAGCGTCAAAGTCGTACTTGCCCCGCACCACCTCATCCAGGTCCAGGTCGGCGGTGAGAATCGTCTCCCCGTCGATCGCCGGACCGGCGAGGATCTGCCCCAGGGGCGAGACGATCATCGACGCGCCACGGCACAGGACGGTGTCAGGGTCGGTGACCCCCTCGATCGGGTAATCGTCCGGGTAGTCGCGGCGGCGCGCAAACTGGTTGGCCGAGAGGACGAAGCAGCGCCCCTCGCAGGCGATGTGCTGCATGCTGGCCACCCAGGAGTCCCGCTGGTCGGCCGTCGGTGCGCAGTAGATCTGGATGCCCTTCTGGTACATCGCCATGCGCATGAGCGGCATGTAGTTTTCCCAGCAGATCACCGCGCCGATCCGGCCGATCGGGGTGTCGAACACCGGCAGGGTCGAGCCGTCGCCGTAGCCCCAGACGAGCCGTTCGGCGGCAGTCGGCATCAGCTTGCGGTGCTTGCCCATCAACTCGCCTTGGGGGTTGAAGAAGAGGACCGTGCAGTAGAGCGTGCCCCCGTCCCGCTCGATCACCCCCATCACGAGGTACACGTGACGCTCGCGCGCCAGCTCCCCCAGCCGCCGGGTGGCCGGGCCCGGCACCTCAACGGACGACTCCCAGTAGCGTCGGTACCACTCACGACCCTCTGGGGTGCGCGAGCCGACGGTGGCCCCGAAGGTGATCCCGCGCGGGTAGGCCGAGAGGAAGGCCTCAGGGAAGACGACCAGGTCCGCATCGACGTCCGCGAGGAGCCGCGCGGTCTTCTCCAGCGTCGCATCCAGATCGAAGGCGACCGGTGCCGCCTGCACGACCGCTGCACGCACCTTGGACATGGCCCACCTCCTGACCGTTGGCCGCGAGACCGCGGCGTCGACATGGCTGTTGTTCGCAAGACGAGCCGGCCTGCCTCAGGATACACCAGACCGCCGCGTGGCCAGAGACGCCGGTGTCCTTTCATTTCTATGATCCCACGGGGAGGATGGATCGTTGAAGACCTGGCGGCTCCAGACCCCCGCCCTGGCGAGCGACGTCGTGGCACGTGTGCCAATTCAGGTCTTGGACGGGTTCAGCAGGAGAGTCGCGCGCCCCAGCATTGCCGAACCGGAAGGCGGGGCCACATCACGCTGTTACCGCTCCCCGCCTTCGAGCAGGCCGACCTCGGCGGCGACGGAGCGCTCTTCGGGGAGCCAGCAGCGGCGACGGTGGCAGTCCTGGATGAGGGAGGACGCCTCTTGGACCGAGTCGGTCATCACCAGTCGGGTCAGGTCCTTCCCGGAGAGCTTTCCCTCGGCAACCACGGTGTTCGTGAGCCAGTCGATCAGCCCCCGCCAGTAGTTGCGGCCGAACAGGATCACGGGGAAGTGGGCGATCTTCTCCGTTTGGATCAGCGTCAGCGCCTCGAAGAGTTCGTCGAGTGTGCCGAACCCACCGGGGAAGATCACGAACGCCTCGGCGTACTTGACGAACATCGTCTTGCGGACGAAGAAGTAGCGGAAGTCGACCGCCAGATTCACGTAGGGGTTCATCCCCTGCTCGAACGGCAGCTCGATGTTGCAGCCGACCGAGAGCCCTCCCGCGTCGTGCGCACCGCGGTTGGCGGCCTCCATGATCCCCGGCCCACCCCCGGTGATGATGGCGAAGCCGGCGCGCGACAGGTCGAAGGCCAGATCGTACGCGGCGGCGTACATCGGGTCCGACTCGTCAATGCGGGCCGAGCCGAAGAAGCTCACGCCCTGCGTCACCGGCGCGAGCGCGTCGAAGCCCTCGACGAATTCGCCTTGAATGCGCAGGATGCGCCACGGGTCGGTGTCGAGGAAGGCCGTTGAGGAGGGTTGGCGGCCAGGGGATTCCAACAGCCGCCGGTCTTCGGTCGGCTGTCCCGGGCGCGCAGCACGGGAACAGTTGGGGTTCGCTGTCTCCCCACCGGCCGCGCGGTGCGGCTCTCCGCGACGCGAATCAGTCTCGTCCATCGTGACCCTTCCTCCTCGCTCACGGCACCGCGTTCCCGGCACCTGCCGCACAGAGATCGCGGACGACGTGCCATCGTCCGGGTCCGCCGAGCCGCGCGGGATGGTGCCTCCAAGCCGGACGGCGTGCGCCGGGCAGCGCAGCCGGCCTAGGCGGGCGCGCCGGCCATCATGTCGCGCAGGAGCAGCCCCTCGATCTCGATGAACTCGTACATGCGCATCATCGCCTGGAACTCGGCGTCGGTGTGGCGGTACAGGCCCTCCATGAGGCCCTGCGCCACCACCGGATCGAACATCTTTGAGAACTTGTTGTTCTGGATGGCGATGAAGAGCTTGTAGAGGTCCACCAGCTCGGTCGGGGAAATGGGCGTGTTCTGATCGCTGATGATGACCTTCCCCGCCGCCATGCGCACCTTCAAACGGTTCTCGACCGCGAAGCGGTTGAGCTGGTTCTCGAACTCCAGGGCGACGCGCGCGTGGTCGAACAGGACCAGCTTCAGGTAGATCGATTCGACCGCCAGGTTGAACAGCTCGATGACCTTGGCCTTGTTCGGTGGGATGGCCTCGATGTAGTCCTGCGTCGCAAGAAGGTACAGCGCGCGGGCGGTCTCGAACTGTGTCAGCCCCGCCTCCCGGGCGATGGTGACAACGTCGCGCTGGCCGTCGACCAGCCGGAACACCCCCTGGAGTTCTTCCGGGGGTGCGGCGTCCGGCTGCTGTGCGCGGCGGCGGAAGATCATGTAGACGGACGGCACCACCGGCGAGAGCTGGATCCACTCGTCGACGCGGCGTGTGCCCTCGATGATCAGGCGCATGCTGTCGATGGCGACCGGGACGCCGCCCTCGCGCACCACCTCGCCCGCCTTGAAGGTGAAGTAGCAATTGCGCCAGAGGAAGAGGGTATAGATCGAAATCTCCAGCAGTTGCTCCTCGCAGGCGCGGATGTCGTCGTCGGTGATGGCGTTGGTCTCCCGCAGGTGTTTGACGATGGCCTCTTCGCTGTAGAGCCCCCGCTGGCGCAGCGCCACGACGTGCTCGCGCGTGAGCTTGCCGAGCCGCGCCAGCAGCTCGGTCATGGTGGGGAGCCGGCTCCCGGCAGCGACGTAGCTGACCCGGCCGTCCTCGAAGGTGATGGTGCGTGTGTTCCAGCCCTGGATCAGCGTCAGGATGCCCGTTTTCTGGGTGAAGCTGAGCATCTGGAAGAGGTCCGAGAGCGTGAACACGCCCAGCCGACCCTGCAGGTCCAGCTCCGTGTCATCGGCCGCTCGTGGCTGATACGGCGTGAACATCGCGCCCCTACCTTCCCGCGCTGCTAGCTTCCCGGCAGCGCGACCTCGACATCCGCGCTCGCTTGATTCCCCGCCAGATCGGTAGCTCGTACGGTCAGCGTGGCGGAGGCGCCGGTCCAATCGCGCGCATCCCACACGCCCAGGTAGGCGCTCTGGGACGGGACATAGTGCAGATCCTGGACGTACTCGCCATCCACGAGCAGTTCCACCCGGGTAACCCCCACCGCGTCGTCAGCACGGACGCGCACCGTCGGTGTCCGGCGCCCGAGCGGCCCGGTGGCCGGCCGCTCGATGGTGACGGTCGGCGCCTCCTGGTCGTAGCCCAGCGCCTGCCAGACGAGGCGCGCGATCTCCGCGTGCCCGGCATTGTTCGCATGGACGTCGGTGGGATACCACGTCCACTCGCGGATGTGCCCCCGGAAGACCGGCTCGACATCCGCCACCCGCGCCCCCTCCGCCGCGGCACTCTGCCGGATGACCTCGTTGAACTGGGCCACCCACCAGGCGTCGCTCCCCTGCTCGGCAGGATCCCCCTCGCTCAGGTCGTAGTACGTCGTCACCGCGATGTCGGCCGCCGTTTCACCCAGCGCCTCCCGGATCGCGGCCAACGCCGCGGGGAACGTCGTTCGGAACCGTTCCAACCCCGCCTGGCGCGCGGCGTCGTCGCTCCCGGCCAGCCGTAAGATGTCGTTGCCGCCCAGCGTAAGCGTCACCGCCCGGATCTGCGCTCCCCTCGCGTGCGCTGCCTCAATGTCCGCCCGCGCCAGGCGGAGTTGGTCGCCGGTCAGAAACGATTCCGTCGTCTCGCCCGGCACCGCCCGGTTGATCAGCGTCACTGCGGGCGCGCCCTCACCGCCGAACTGCTTTTCCATCAGGTCACGCACCAGCCACGGGTAGCCGCGCAGCCGCGGGAGGGTCGTGACCAGCCCGGCGGCGATCGAATCCCCCAGCGCCAGGTAGACCTGCTCGGGCAGGGCCGGTTGCGCCGCAACGCGACGCGTCGTGCCCGACGCGAGCGGCGCCAGGGCCGTGGTGATGAGCAGCGCGACCACGACCGCGGACCGCGCCCGGCTCATGCTCCCGCTCCGAGGAGCGAACCGGCCCGGTCCAGCGCCGACCGGAGGATGTCGCGCGCCCCGTCATGCGTCAGGGCCGCCACGGCCTCCTCCGGGTCGAGCAGCAGTGTGTCGACGCCGAGGTGCGCCTCCCAGTCGGGGCCGGGTTCCGCGGTGACGGTCAGGTAGGCGACGAGCTTCTCCTCGCCGTCCACGGTAAAGCGGGACGCTCCGGCCCAGTCGGCCACCTGTGCCCGCAGCCCCATCTCCTCCCCGACCTCACGCAGTGCCGTCTGCCAGGCCGCTTCGCCCGGCTCGATCTGACCCTTCGGCAGGACCAGTGAGCCGTCCCTTGCTCGGCGGAGGGCAACCTTGCGCTCTGCCGGCACCAATACGACGGCACCTGCCTGCGGCAGAGCGCGGTCGCCCGGCTCGCGGCCAAGCCCGGAGACGACCAGCTCGGCGCGAAGCTTGGCATAGGTGACCGGGATGAGCTCCGGCAAGACCATGGTGTTGGCAATGATTGGCATGAAATTCGCGTCGCCTTCCCACCTTGGCACGACGTGCACGTGCAAGTGGTCGGCGACGCCGGCCCCGGCGACGCTGCCGATGTTGAGGCCGATGTTAAAGCCCTCACACCGGAGCGTGCGTTGCTGCGCTGCGGTGACCCAGGGAAGCAGTCCGAAGATCTCGGTGACCGTCTCCGGTGGCAGGTCGGCGAGCGTTGCCGCGTGCTGGTACGGCACGACCATCACGTGGCCGGTGTTGTATGGGTACAGATTCATAATGACAAAGGCGGTGGTACCGCGGTGCAGGATCAACGACGCGACGTCGTCGTCGCCGGCCGGGCGCAGGCAGAAGATGCACCCTGGCTCGCGTACCTCACCACCGACGTACTGCATCCGCCATGGTGTCCAGAGGCGTTCCATGAATCCATCCTGTATCTCGACAGATTCCTGGGATCGATCTTAGCATAGGGCAAACGGAGCCATCTCCCCCGAAAGTCCCATGCTCGTGGGCACGGGAGCCAGGCTCCGGCAGCGCGGCGCCGGTCAGTCCCTCTGCTATACTACGCCGTGCTGCGTTGCCGGGGGACCCGCAAGGAGGCTTGGCCGCGGATGGCAACGCTAACGGGAAGAGATGTGACCGCCGAGCTTCGTACCAGCACCGGTGTGCAGCAGCGCGCCAGCGCACGGCGCGAGCCTCGCTGGCTAACCCAAACGCTCCGCGCCGGCACCGACGCCGCGCTCGTGCTCCTCGCGTTCGCGCTCGCGTACGCGCTGCGCTATCGCCTCGAACTCGGCGGCGACGTCTTGCCAGGATTCACACAACCCTTCGACTTCTTCCTGGGCAAGGCCCTGCTCCTGGTCGTGGTCTCGGTGATCATCTTCCACCTGCGGGGCCTTTACCGCCTGCCGCGTTGGACCAGTTTCCTGGACGAGGCCCAAACCGTCGTCAGCGGCTCCACGACGGCGATGGCCATCGTGATTCTGTACAGCTTCCTGCAGCGCTTCTACCCATCCCGCTTGATCTTCATCTATGCCTGGCTGCTCATGATCGCGCTGCTGCTGACCAAGCGGCTGATGACGCGCGTCGGCCGGCAATTGCTGTGGCGCCGCGGGATCGGGGTCGACCGGGTACTGGTGGTCGGCGCGGGACGGGCAGGCCAGCGACTGCTCCAGTACATCTACAACCAGCCGCAACTGGGCTACCGCGTCGCGGGGTTGGCGGACGACGTGCCGCTCGACGACGACTGGGGGATCGCGACCGAACGCCGGGTTGAACGACCGCAATACCTCGGGCGGCTGGCCGACATCGGTGAGATCGTCGATCGCCACGAGATCGACGAGGTGATGATCGCCCTCCCGCCGACCGAACACAATGCCGTGGCGCAGGTGATCGCGACCTGCCGCGAACGGGGCATCCCGTTCATGTTCGTCCCGGACCTCTTTGAGATGGCCCTCGACCGGGTGCGCATCAACGAGGTTGCGGGACTGGCCCTGATCGAGGTCAAGGACGCGCGCATCAGCGGCTGGAACTACGCGATCAAGCGCGCCATGGACGTGGTGATCGCCACCACCGTGCTGACGCTGGCCGCCCCGCTGATGCTCCTGATCGCCATCGCGATCAAGCTGGATTCCCCCGGCCCGATCCTCTTCGGCCAGGAGCGGGTGGGCAAGAATGGCCGCCGCTTCACCCTCTACAAGTTCCGCTCCATGTGCAAGGACGCGGAGGAGAAGAAGAAGGAGCTCCTCGCCGCCGCTTCGCCCAAGGACGGCCTGCTCTTCAAGCTGAAGGACGACCCGCGGGTGACGCGGGTGGGTCGCATCCTGCGCCGGACCTCGCTGGACGAGCTGCCGCAGTTCTTCAATGTCCTGATCGGGGAGATGAGCGTAGTCGGGCCGCGGCCGCAGGTTCCGTCCGAGGTCGCTGCCTATGAGGACTGGCACTATCAGCGCCTCATGGTCACCCCCGGCCTAACCGGACTCTGGCAGGTCAACGGCCGTAGCAACCTCACCTTCGACGAGATGGTGAAGCTGGATCTCTACTACGCCGAGCACTGGTCGCCCTGGCTCGACATCAAGCTGATCCTCCGCACCATCCCAGCCGTCCTCCTCGGCCGCGGGGCGTACTAGCGCGGCGCAACAGCCCCGCCCGTCCAAAGTGGTGTTGAGCAGCAGTCTCCAGAGGATGTGTGCGCCACGTGGCCGACCGCGGGCAGGCGGTGCGCGCCCGCACCCTCATGCCGTGCTCGCCCGCTCCTGGCGGCGGCGCTGGTAGTGGCGGCGTACCTTGGCGCGGTTGCCGCAGTCGCGCATGTCGCACCAGCGGCGACTCCGGTTGCGGCTGGTATCGAGGAAGAGCCAGCCGCAACCATCGCCCGCGCACTCCCGGACCCGGGAGAGCGCGTCGGACGTCAGGAGGTCGGCCGCCGACCGGGCGACCGGCCAGAGCATCCGGTCCAGGTCGTCGGGCTCGGCGGCCCAGCCCCAGGAGAAACCTTCGGGCTGTGCGACGACCCGCGCCCGGCTCAGGGCGTCCGCGACGGCCAGGTTCAACGTGTCGAGATCTGCCGGCGGGGCGGGCTTGCCGGCGGCAACGTGGGAGAAGATCCCGTAGATCGCCTCGCGCAACGCCAGGGCGCGGGTGAGCACCGCCTCCGCGTCGGCAGGCCGCTGGCGCGCGACCGCGAGGAGGAGCTCGCCGTCGTCGACGAGGCCGACCTGCTCCGCCCAGGCGACGAGGTCGGCGTAGTCTTGGAGATACTCGGTCGGGGTGTCCGTGTCGCGGCCGGCACGGGTGTTGGCGAAGTCGAGGCAGAGCACGCCACCGACCAGCTTGAACCGCCCGTGTGCACCCGTGCTTGCCGGCCGCATGGTCCCTTCGATCACTTCAGTCCCGTCACGGACCTGCTGGACGCAACGCCGCGCCCACCTGTATCTAACCAATCATAGGCTGATGGTCGGTTATCGGCAAGGGGCGGCCCCAGCCCGCCTGGGAACCTGACCGGCGCGGGTGCGCGGCGTCTCCCAATCGCTATAGGTGCAGCGAAGGTACACCGCCGCAGGCCGAGGGAATCGCGTGACCGGCGGCCGTGCAGCGATCGCCCCGGACTGGGTCACCGGCTCGGCGGCTGGCACTGCCTAAGGAACCGTGTATCCTTACCCCGATGACAGGAACCGGCCCTCCGACGGGGCTCGCGGGTGGGTGCGTGTGCGCATGCAGGCAGCGCGCGTTGCGCTGGTCCATGACTACCTCAACCAGTACGGCGGCGCCGAGCGGGTGCTCGAAGCGTTTCACGACCTCTACCCCGATGCACCGGTCTTTACGTCAATCTACGCGCCCGAGCTCATGCCCCCACACTATCGCGACTGGGATATCCGCACGTCCTTCATGCAGCGGCTCCCGGCCGTCCACCGGCACCATCAGCCGTACCTCCCGTTCTACCCTCTCGCCTTCCGGCGGATGCGGCTCGACGGGTTCGACCTGATCTTGAGCTCGAGCAGCGCCTGGGCCAAGGGAATCCCGACCCCGCCCGGGGCGATCCACGTCTGCTACTGTCACAGCCCGATGCGCTTCGCCTGGGACTTCCACCGCTACGCCGAGCGCGAGCGCCTCGCTGGCGCCGTCCGGCGGGTGCTGCCACCGTTCCTCGCGCTGCTGCGCCGTTGGGATGTTGCGACGAGCCGCGCGGTGGACTTCTTCATCGCGAACTCAACGACCGTGGCCAAGCGCATCGCGGACTTCTGGGGGCGCGATGCCACGGTGATTTACCCGCCAGTAGACACCGCCGGCGCCGCGCCGGTCGCTCCATCCGAGGTGGGCGACTACTTCCTGGCCGTCTCGCGCCTCGTGCCGTACAAGCGGTTTGATATCGTGATTGAGGCCTTCAACGCGCTCCGGCTGCCGCTGAAGATCGCCGGCGACGGGCGGGCGCGGCCGGACCTCGAGCGGATCGCCGGGCCGACGATCGAGTTCCTTGGCACGGTCTCCGACGAAGAGAAGTACCGGCTCTACGCGCGCTGTCAGGCCGCGATCTTCCCGGCCGAAGACGACTTCGGCATCGCCCAGGTTGAGGTGCAGGCCTCGGGACGGCCGGCGATCGCGCTGGCTGCCGGCGGCGCGCTGGATACCGTGATCGACGGCGTAACGGGGGTGCTGTTCTCCCCCCAGACGCCCGAAGCGCTGATCGATGCCCTGGAGCGCTTCCGACGGATGACCTTCTCGACCGAGCAGATCGTCGCGCACGCGGCCCGGTTCAGCCGCGAGCGTTTCCAACGTGAGATTGCCGACTTTGTTGCCGAGCGATTGGCCGCGCGGCACGCACCGCCCGCGGCGCGCCGGCCGGAGGTGGCGACATGGAGTTGAAGGAGTATCTGGTCATCCTCCGCCGCCGCTGGTACTTCGTCGTGGTGGTGCCGTTGCTCGTGCTGGCCGGAGTGATCTACCAGGCGTCCCAGGCGACGACGAGCTACACCGCCACCGTCCGGATGGCGGTCGCCCGCACGCCCGACGTGCCGCCACCCCAGGATAACGTGTTCCGCTACGACCAGTACTACGCCTACCTCGCCAGCGAGTATCTGATCGACGACCTGGTGGAGGTCGTCCGCGGCAACGTCTTCGCCGGGGACGTGTCGCGCATGTTGATGGCGAGCGACGGGATCGAGGTCTCCCCTGGGGAGATCCAGGGGGCGCTCGCATCCGAGCGGATTAACCGCATCCTGACGATCCGGATCACCTCCGGCGATCCCAACCGGGCCGTGGCGATCGCACAGGCCGCGGCGGCCACGCTGGAGGAGAAGGCGGGCAGCTACTTCAATTTCCCGAACGCGTCTGATATCGTCTCGGTCACACCAGTGCAGGTGCCGGACTATGCTGTCGCCAACAGCCAGCGGCAGCAGTTGATGCTGGCACTCCAGGTGATCGTCGGGCTCTTCGCAGGGGTCGTGATCGCCTTCCTCGTCGATTACCTGGACGATACCCTGCGCTCGCCGGAGACGGTATCGGCCGCCCTGGGGCTCCCGGTGATCGGCACCATCCCGGAAGGGAAGGGAGGACGGTGAGACCGGAGGAGTACGCGCTGATCGTGCTACGCCGCTGGTGGCTGGTTCTGCTCGCGGCCGTCGTGGCGGGCGGCGTGGCCTATGCCTACAGCATCTCCCAGCCGAAGACGTATCAGGTCAGCGCCCGCCTGATGGCCATCGCCGAGCCGCCGGATTACTGGATGGACCTCTACGCCAAGAACCGGCTCGCGTCCTACGGCGATCTGATCAACAACGGGCCTTTCGTTGCCGAAGCGCTCCAGCGCGCCAACCTCGACATCGACGTCGGGCAGGCGATGAGCGGTCTCGCCGTCGGCCGCAACTCGGACAGCAACGTGATCCAGGTGGTCAAGACCGACACCGACCCGGAGCGTGCCGCCGCGGTCGTCAACGCGTTGGCCGCAGCCTTCGTGGCCCGTGCCGAGGAGGAGAACGCGCAGCTCGTCACCGAGTATCCCACCGGGACGGAGGGGGTGAAGCGCAACACCGTGCGCATCGAGCAACTCGACACGCCGGGCCCGCCGTCCACGCCGATCGGCCCGCGGGTCAAGCTGAACACGGCGGCCGCCCTGCTCCTCGGTTTGGTGGTCGGCGTGCTGCTGACCTTCGCCGCGGAGTACCTCGAAGATACCCTCCGCACCGAAGAGGACGTCGATCGCTACCTCGCGCTGCCGACGGTGGCCGCGATCCCACGGACCTGACGCGCCGGTGACGCACGCTGAGAAAGGAGAACCGCGGGTGAGCCAGATTCAGGAGCGGGCCGAGTCCCAGACGCGCGTGGGTGGGATCGACCTCGCGATCGTCGCCAACCCCGCGTCGGCAGTCGCTGAAGCCTACCGATCGCTCCGCTCGACGGTGAAGTTTGCGCGGTTCGAGCCCGCCGTGCGCTCGCTTGCGATTGCCGACGCCGGGACCGGCGGCCAGCACACCGACGTGGCGGCCAACCTCGCCGCCGCCCTCGCGCTCGGCGGCGACAGTGTCGTGCTGGTGGATGCCGACTTCCGGCGGCCCCGGGCACACGAGCTCTTCCGCCTGTCGAACGACACGGGCCTGGCCGAGTGGCTCGCCGCCGGGGACGCCGAGGCACCGCTTCCCCTGATCGAGAGCGGCGTCGAGGGCCTGACCCTACTCCCGGCCGGCCACGCCGGCAAGACCGGTGGCACGCTGCCGGCCGACCTCCTCGGCAGCAACCTGTTTGCCCGGCTCCTGGACCGCCTGCGCGACGAGGCGGCGTTCGTCGTGGTCAACACGCCCCCGCTGCCCGACTTCGGCGACGCACTAGCAGTCGCGCCGCGCGTCGACGCCGTGCTTCTGTTGGTTCGCTCAGGAAAGACCAAGCGCGCCGCAGCCCAGCGCGCCCGGGAGTCGCTCGACCGCGTCGGTGCGCGCCTGCTCGGCGTCGTGTTGACGGACACCGGCTCCCGCCGCCGCGCCTGATCCCATGGCGACACCCGTTCCCGCGGGCGACGCGGGGCATGGGCGATCGCGCACTGCCTTAGGTGGTGGGGAGTGCTCCTGCCCGTGCTGTGCGCTCGATCAAGCCGAGAGTCGTCAGCCGATCCAGCACCTCGTCCAGCTCGTCGCGTGAGCGTCCGGTCTTGGCCGCCAGATCGAACGTGTTCGTGGCACCGTTCAGGATCGCCAGGAGCACATCCAACTCGGGCCGTTCCAACCGATCCAGGATCTCCGGCACGAAGGGCACATCGGTCAGGCTGACTGTATCCCGCTTCGCGTGGGTCGCGAGCCACTCGTCGGCCATCCGCATCGCGTTCAGCACGATCGGCTCGATGCGAATCTCCTCCATGAGCGACTCATCGAGCTCCACCTCTTCGGGGGTGAAGACGAACGTGCCGCCCGGCTGGATCAAGATGCGGAAGAGCGACGCTTCGAACTGGGCCGCGACGGCCTTCCAGATCTGCTGGTGGTTCACGAAGCCGAGTTCGACCAGCATGTCCCCCAGCCGGGTACGCCCGTCCTCCACCGCCTGCAGCGCCAGCGCCTGCTCGACGTGCTCCTCGGTGATGTACCCCTGATCGATCAAGAGCTGGCCGATGCGCAGGCTCTCGTCGCTGGTGGTGACCGATGCAACCCGGCCGCGGTGGAACACCAGCGTGATCTCGTCCGTTGGGATGCTCAGGGTGAGGCGCCCCGATTTCCCGTGGCTCGACAGGACATGGAGGATGTCCTGGAGGGGAAGGTCCTGGAGGTCGCCGTAGAAGCCCATATCAGCCCCTCTACCGCGGCGTGGCCGGGACGACTTCGAACGTCGCCGCCGACTCGACCCCCCGGAGCGCCACCTTAACCTCTTCCTCCAGCCCCGCCTTCCCGGTTTGCGGAGTCACTGCCACCATGATGCGCACCTCCTGCGAGGAGAGATCGACAACGCGCACCGCGAGGCACGGGGGCAAACCCTCGAGGTGTTCACGCAGCCCCGCGACTTCGGTCAGCCGGCGTACGCCCCGTAGCACGACGTACCAGCGGGCGACCGGTTCCCACTCGGGCGGCCCCAGCGCGGACGAGATCGACGGGAGCTGCGGATGCGATTGGGCCTGATGCAGCCCAGCCAGGAAGTCCGTCCAGGCGGCAAACTCCCGCGCCGCCGCGCTGTCGAGGCCGGAGACATCGGGCAGGGCGCCGTTTCCGTTGGTCAGCTCTTGCGACGGTCCGCCGTCGTCCACGTTACGCATGGGCCCTCCCTCGCGGTGGACCATCTACCAGCCGAGCGGAACCTTCTCCAGGGTCTCACCGTGGCTCAACCGTAGCGACGCCCACATTCCGAGGTCAAGTATCGGAAGTCCTGAGCATACCCGGACTCGCGTACCTCGAACCCCGAACTCGCCCGCGGAACGGAACTGGCGGGCGGTACAATACGGGCATCGCATCCCAAGGCGCGGATCGTTGCCGATCGTGACCGCATGAGCGATGAGGAGGATCATCCATGGCACGAGACCGCAAGAAGACGCTCCCCCAGATCCGCTACCCGCGTGGGCGGCGCCGCGTTCCCGACGGGACGACGGTCCGCACTCACCCCTACCGGGTCCGGCAGACCAGCCGCGGGCGCGTCCCCGCCACCCAGGAAGACGTCCTGCCGTTCCTCACCTCCCACAGCGGCCGGCGGGACGCCGGCGAGCAAGCCACACCGGAGGCGTAGCCGACTCGGCCACCCGCGCCGAGCCAGGGATGGCTTGGTGCTTGGGGGTAATGGAGTTTGACGAACACGATCGGTGTACGTGGTCGGCGTGTGCCCGGGGCTAACGCCGCCGGGCATGCGCCGAAACGGAGGACACCCCACGCCAGGGTGTGAGCACCGCGCCGCCGAAGCCCCTTCCTGCGTCTGCCATCATCGGCAAACGTGGCGTCCGCGTGTGTACCAACGCTTTGCATCCATAATCGTCATCTCCGTGCTATACTGCGCTCACTGACCGCAACAATTGATCTCGATACGCCATCGTTGGCCGGTGGGTCGTCCGCGGGAGGGGGAGCGGTGCTGGCGAGGGTGCTGACGTGCGCCGTCATCGGGCTCGACGGCGTGCTGGTCGAGGTTGAAGTCGATTGCCGGAGTGGCTCACCCGGTCTGACGATCGTCGGCCTGCCCGACGCCGCTGTACAGGAATCCCGCGAGCGGGTGCGCGCCGCCATCCGTAACTCCGGTGCACGCTTCCCGCTCGGCCGCATCACCGTCAATCTGGCTCCCGCCGACATCCGCAAGGAGGGGCCGGCGTACGACCTGCCCATCGCGCTCGGCATCTTGCTGGCCTCCGGCGAGGTTGTGGCCGACCTGAGCGACACGCTCGTGATTGGCGAACTCTCGCTCGACGGCTCGCTGCGCCACACGACCGGAGTGCTGCCGATGGTTGGCGTGGCGCAGGAACACGGGCTGCGGCGGGCGTTCGTGCCGGCGGTTGATGCCGCCGAGGCGGCGTTGATCGAATCGATCGAGGTCATCCCAGTCGCGACCCTGGCCGACCTCATCCGGCACCTCACCGGAGAGCAACCGCTCGCACCATATGTGAACGGCGCGGCACCCGAGGGCGATGACATGCCCGAGGCCGTGGTCGATCTGGCACACATCCGGGGGCAGGAGCACGTCAAGCGCGGGATGGAGGTCGCGGCCGCGGGAGGGCATAACCTCTTGATGACGGGTCCACCCGGTGCCGGCAAGACGCTGCTGGCCCGCGCCATGCCCGGGATCTTGCCACCGCTGACACGGGAGGAGGCGCTGGAAGTCTCCAAGATCTATTCGGTCACCGGCCTGCTCCCGGCCGACCGTCCCCTGCTGCGCCAGCGGCCCTTCCGCGCGCCGCACCACACCATCAGTTACGCCGGGCTGGTTGGCGGCGGCACGTGGCCCCGACCCGGCGAGATCACCCTGGCCCACCGCGGCGTGCTGTTCCTCGACGAGCTCCCCGAGTTCAGCCAGCGCGTGCTGGAGGTCATGCGTCAGCCACTGGAGGACCGCATCGTTACCATCTCGCGCGCCACCGGTGCTATCACATTTCCAGCATCGTTCATTCTTGTCGCAGCGATGAACCCCTGTCCCTGCGGCTTTTTCGGCGACCCCGTGAAGCCCTGCACCTGCTCGCCTACCGCGATCACCCGCTACCAAAAGCGCATCTCCGGCCCGCTGCTCGACCGCATCGACATCCACCTGGAGGTGCCCCGCATCGAGTACGAGAAGCTGGCCGACCGCCGCCTCGGCGAGCCATCAGCAGCGGTGCGCGCTCGCGTCGAGGCGGCCCGCGCCATCCAGGCCCGGCGCTTCGCCGGCACCCGCCTGCATCTCAACTGCGACATGGGACCGGCCGAGATCCGCGAGTACTGCCGACTGGACGAGACGGGCGAACGGCTGATGCGAGCCGCCGTGCAGCAGCTCTCCCTCTCGGCCCGCGCCTACCACCGCGTGCTCAAACTGGCCCGCACTATCGCCGACCTGGCCGGCTCCGACGACATCGCCCCCGCCCACCTCGCCGAGGCGCTCCAGTACCGGCCGAAGGAGATGGGATAGGACGAAATATCGACCGGCTGGTTCCGCCCTGGGTGAAACGCCGGGGCCTTCGAAGCGCGCCTCGCACTTCGGTAATCGCGCGGGAGGGCTCCATCGTCGATCTGTGAGCATGGATTTGACAGCGTTTCGCGAACTTTCTACCATGGGCCGCGCTCTCGGGTACGCACACCGACGGCGTTGTGCTGCAGCCAACGGCTTCGGATTGACGCCGGCGTCAGGACGCGGATCACGAGCTTCCGCGCCGCCGTGCCGTTGCGACTGCATGGGTCACGTGGCCCTCGAGGCACGCCGACGTCACGAGAAGGGTATGGTCCGGCCTAGGCCTGGGCCTTTGACGTGAGGAGATGGGATGCGACGGAGCCGTTGGATAGGCATCGCCGGGGCTGCGGCGGTGGCCCTACCACTGCTGGCCGCCGACTGGCAGCCTCGTCGCCGAATGGAGATCGCGACCGAGCCGGAGCGGACGCCGAGCTACTGGATGTGCACCATCCCGCCGCTCCCGAAGTTCCCGCGGCTGGACCGCGAGCTGCAGGTCGATGTGGCCGTGGTGGGCGGCGGCTTTACCGGGCTGGCCGCGGCGTACTATCTCAAGAAGCTGGAGCCGAGCCTTCGCGTCGTCCTGCTCGAAGCACAGCGGTTCGGCTCGGGCGCCAGTTCACGCAACTCCGGCGGGGTTCGCGCACGTTTCCGCGGCCACGATCCCTCCCCGAGCGCGGAACGCGGCTACCAGCTCCTCCAGACATTCGCCGAGACCGAGGGGATCGACTTCGATCTGGCCGAGGGAATTCCTTGCATCACCCTGTACTCGACCGCGCAGCGATGCCCCAACCCCGACCTGAGCGGCGAAGAGCTCGCTCGGGAGGTCGGCTCCCCGTTCTACGCCGCGGCTGAGGTCTCCACGGCCAACTGGCTGCACCCAGGTAAGCTCATTGCGGGATTGGTCGAAGCCAACCAGCGGCGTGGGACGGAAATGTACGAGTGGACGCCCGTCGTGCAGATCGATCGGGGACGCTCGATCACGCTGCACACGCCCGGCGGGCGGGTCACGGCCCAGCACCTTGTCATGGCCACGAACGGCTACACGCAGCAGCTCGGCTTCGCACGGTCCGTGCTGTTGACGATGCACCACCGCGTCATCGTGACTCGACCATTGACCCCGGAAGAGTGGGAGCGGAGCGGTCTGGAGCGCTGGCCGTTCCGCCTGGAAGCGGGCGGCTACTACACCCACACGGTCCGTTCGACACCCGACCGGCGGTTCTTCTACCGCCACGTGCTCGGGCATCGCCCCTTCGAGGGGACGAGCTGGGAGATCGGCGAGCGCGAACGCGAGATCGGCCGGCGCGAGCTGCTGCAGCGCTACCCGTGGCTCGCCGACGTGCCGATCGAGTACGAATGGCACGGAGTCACCGCACGCACGGCCGACTGGTGGCCCGTCTCCGGGCAGGTCGACGACAACATCCACATCGCGGCGGGGTACAACGGGTCGGGGGTGATGCCCACCCACTTCTTCGGGTTCCTGCTGGCGCAGAGCATCCTGGGTAACCCGGACCCCGATCTCGCGCTGCTGCGCCCGCCGCGGAACCACCCGCGGCTCCCCGCTGGGTGGCTCCGCCACCTGGCCTTCCAGGGATGGATCGAGTACCGCCGCTGGCGTGGTCGTCGCACCCCGGCCGCCCAAACGGACGCGACCGGAGCGACGAGTGAGCGTCTCGACGTCACTGTGTAGATGCCTGACAACCACGCGCCGTGGAACGGGGATGTCGGGGCAACCGCACACAGGGCGCTGTCGGCGACCACCGTAGGATTCTGGGCGGCCAGGAGAGACTTGACGCGAAGACTGCCGGCCAGCGCTTGCGACACGGGGCCGCTCGGAGATGGATCCATCGGGCGCTACGGTGTGCACCAGCCCCGGGGCGTACCCGCGGGTGATGGAGATTCACGAATGAAATGGGTGTAGGCGGAGTCGATCCGACCACCCGCAGAATGCCGCATCCCCAGCCCCTTCAGTGGGCTTCGCTTCCTAGCCCGGCGGCTTGAGCCCCGGGCACAGGCCTAGACGCTAGACACCGTATCACCGGGGTCTGAGCCTTCTTCTCCCCAGCCGGCTTCAGCCGGCTTTCGTTGTCACCCCGGCGGCTTTAGCCCCGGGCACGGGCCACGACGTGGGATCCTCACACCACGCAGCCCATGTCCTGACAACGGTGCGGCCCCAACCCCGGCGCGGCTCAGGCCGCCGCACTCCAAAGCCGGCTGAAGCCGGCTTTCCTTGTCAGCTTGGGGACTTACCCCGGGCACGCGCCACGATGCGAGGATCCTCTCACCACCCGTCTCGGGCACAGTCGGCGCCGTACGACCCCTCCGCCACACGGCCCGCTGCCGCCGTCCTTTCCTACGAGCGTCACGCGCTGGGCTGCCCGAACCGCTCGTAGCTGACAAGCTCGGAGAGCGGCTTGCGGCCGGCACGCGCGGGATTGGGACGGGGATCCCGAATCGACTTCGGATAGCCGATGGTGACAACGGAGCGGGCGGTGCGGTCCTGTGGGATACCGAGGATCCGCTTGGCCTCTGCCTCCTGGGACGCATCGCCGAACCAGGCGACCCCGCCGCCCAGGCCAAGGATCTTTGCTGCGATGAGCAGGCGCTCGCTGAGGCGGCCCTCATCGTATGCCTCGCTGAGCTGGCTGGCCCCGTCGAGCACGATGGCAATGGCCATCGGCGCGTCAGCCACCCAATTGATCGGGGGTCGCAACTGGCTGATCTTGCGCAGCGTCTCCCGGTCCCGGATCACGATGAAATGCCACGGCTGGGTGTTGCGGGAGCTACCCGTCCACCGCGCGATTTCCAGCAACTGGTCCACGGCCTCCGCCGGAACTGGGTCCGGTCGGTATTGGCGAACCTGGCGCACCTTCCGAACCTGTTCCAACACCGCGCCAGCGTTCGACGAAACTCCCATGACCTTGATCTCCTCTCGCATGTCACATGCACCGCGTACGAACCGGCGACGGGGGCAGGCCCCATGATACGGGACGTGATGATGGCCACCAATTCCGTCTCGCACACGCCCTCTGCTAGCGTCAACGTTGCAGGGCCACTTGCCTCTTCCCAGGGCCGTGTCCCCGCTCGCGTTCCCGAGGACTTGCATCCCGGTCCGCGGCTCGCTATCGCGTATCATCGACCCCAGCAGCAGATGGTGGGGATGGATGAGCCACGTGGGAGGAGCCGGGATGCCGAGCAAGGACACGTTTACGGCGGAGCGGATGGCGCGCGACGAGTACTACATGCGGCTCGCGATGGCCGTGCGCGAGCGGGCCAGTTGCCTCGGCAGCCGCGTCGGGGCGGTGTTGGTGCTCCAGGACCGCGTGATCGCCACCGGCTACAACGGCACGCCGATGGGGATGAAGAACTGTGATGAGGGTGGCTGCGACCGCTGTGCGCATCCGGAGCGGTACCCAGCGGGTCAGGGATATGACGCGTGCATCTGCGTCCACGCCGAGCAGAACCTGCTCCTGACCGCGGCTCGCTTCGGCATCGCCGTCCGCGGGGCGGTGGTGTATACCACGATGCAGCCCTGCTTCGGCTGCCTCAAGGAGCTGCTGCAGGCCGAGATCGAGGCGGTCTACTACCTCCACCCGTGGCAACCCCCGGACCACCTCCAGGAGCAATACGAGCGCATCCAAAAGGCCATTCCCCACGGCATCCGGCAGGTGAACATCCCTGACGAACGCGCCGCCTGGGCCATGCCGCGGCGCGTCACAGCCGAGACAGGCCACGCAGCGCCGCCGGTCGCCGACGCCGAGTGACACGAGAGCGCGCACCAACGAGGCTGGCCGTGACTCCCGACATCATGTGCGTGGATCGCAGCCAGGCCGGCAGATAGGTGCGCCACGAGATGCTCCCGACAACGCCCCCGAGAACTCCGCGGTCGCGTGCCGGCCGCCGTGCCACGGCGCGGCGTTAGGCGCCGGATGCGCTCGTCCCGCCCTCTGGCGGCCAGGGCCACTCGCCGTCCAGGTTGGGCGCGATGCGCTCTTGAACTTTGGCAACGTCGACCTCGTGGAGACTGGAATCGCTGCGCAGCGCAAGATCGACGCACTCAGCCGCAGCCACCGCCGTGGCCATGCACGGCCCCATGACCCGGACGCTGGAGAGCGCAAACGGATCGGCGTCGATGCAGCGCCCGGTAGCGATCAGGTTGTCCGCCTCAGCGTGGAGGAGGGAGCGGAGCGGGATGTAGTGCACGTGGCCATCCGGGAAAGGCTCCCACCGGTAGCCCGCCGCGGTGTCATGGAGCTCGATCGGCCAGGCCACGCGGGCGATCGCGTCGGGGAAACACACCCCTGCGTTCACCTCATCGACCGTGAGCATGTGCATACCCACGATCGACCGGGTTTGACGGATGCCGGGGTGGCCGAGGCTGCGCACGTGGGCGCGCCCAAAGACCTCGGGGTATTCGGCCTTGAGCAGCGCGATGGCTCGCTCCACCTGCTCGCGACCCTCCAGGCCATGGTGCCAGAATGCCACCGGGTCGAGCGGCGTTTCGACGTGCGTGACGTTGAGGATGGCAACCTGCCGGGAGGGCAGCAGGAAGATCACCCCCTCCCGCCGTGTCAGACCGTACGCCTCACCCCGCTCACGGATGAGCCCCTCGGCGTGCTGGACGACCGCTCGCGTCTCAGCGGGGTCGCCGCAGACCACCCCTTCGAGGACGCACATCTGGGTGCCATGGATGGCCATGGTCGGCTCGCGGCAGGCCAGGCCAGCGGTCCACGCAAGCGCCGCGTCCCCGGACGCGTCGACGAAGGCGCGCGCGGCGATGCGGCAGGCGCCGAACCGCGTGGCGACGTCCACGGCCCGGATGCGCCTGCCGTCCAGATCGGCTGCGGTCACCACGCCACCGAGGATGATCTGCACGTCACCAGCCCGCAGCATCTGTTCGAAGATGCGCATGGCCGTGACCTCGTCGTAGACCACGGTATTGGTACGCGCCCGCCGCGAGTATTGGATGAAGCAGGCGTCTTCCCGTGCCAGGGCATCGAGTACCTCGGTGGCCAACACCGGGGAGAGCAGGAACGGGTTCGGTCCCGACGAGAAGAGGCCGGCGATGGTGCCGATCGGCACGCCGACGGCCTGCCCACCAATCCAGGTGCAGGCGTCAACGAGGGCGACGCGGTGCCCGCGCCGCGCCAGCATGATCGCGGCGGTCGTGCCGCTGATCCCTGCACCGACGACGCAGACATCCGCCTGGACGGTCATGCCCGGTGTGTCGCTGCGCCGTACCGTGCGAACGGCAGACACGCTCTCGGCCATGTCATCTCCCTGTCGCATCCGCCGGCCTCGGAAGGGACCGAGGGCCGGCCGCGAGCCCGCCCAACGTAGAGATTCGGTCCCCGAAGTGATGGGGATCAGCCCGTCGTCGCCGTTGCGGGTGTGGCCGCCACTGGGCCGACGACGCGCAGGAACCCTGGCTCTCCCACGAGCAGCACGTCCGTGCCCTCCTGCAGCTCGGCCGGCGTGTAGAGCTCGAGTGCGACTCCCTCCCAGAGCCGCACCCGCGCGCGCCATCCCCAGCGCCCCGAGAACGCGACCCGCTCCACGAACGCGGGGAGGGCTGCCGCGGGCGGCGCCTCCGACGGGTCTCTCGGCTGCCACACGCGCAGCTTCCCCGCGTCAACCGCGATCTCAACCGGCCCCTCGGGGAGCGCGTCGGGCACCGCGCACGGCACACGGGAGCCATGAATCTCCAGCGCCGCCTGGCCGCCCTCGCGGACCAGCTCCCCCTCCAGGACTTTCAGCCCGAGGAAGTGGGCGACGGCGGCGTGCTGCGGGGCGTCGTAGATCTGCTTGGCCGACCCGACCTGGAGGATCTGACCCGCGTTCATGACGGCGATGCGATCTGAGATGGCGAACGCCTCTTCCTGGTCGTGCGTCACATAGAGCGTTGTGATCTGGAGTTCCTGCTGCAGCCGGCGAATTTCATCGCGGACCTCCCGGCGCAGGTCGGCATCTAGATTCGAGAGCGGCTCGTCCATCAGCAGCAGCTTCGGGTGGGCGACGATGGCCCGGGCGATCGCCACCCGCTGCTGCTGGCCCCCGCTCAACGCCGTCACCGGCCGGGAGCTGAGGTGGGCCAGGCCGACCATGCGCAGCGCCCAGTCCACCTGCTCCGGGATCTTGGCCTTGGCCCACCCGCGCGACTTGAGCGGGAACGCCACGTTCTCGAAGACCGTCATGTGCGGCCACAGCGCGTACGACTGGAAGACGAAGCCAACGTCGCGCGCCTCGGGCGGGAGGAACACCCCGTCGGCGTCGCTCACCAACTGGTCGCCGATCCAGACGCGGCCGCTTGCGGGACGTTCGAGTCCGGCGAGCACCCGTAAGAAGGTGGTCTTGCCACAGCCGCTCGGGCCGAGCAGCGCGAAGAATTCCCCGTCCTCCACGTCGAGGTCGACCGGCTGCAAGATCGTGACGTTCCCGATCCGAACGGTCAGTCCGCGCACGCCTACGCGCATGCTCGCTCCTGTCGCAAGGTCGTTCAGACGTGGTCAGTCGGCGCTAGCCCTGCCGCCGGTAGCGCTCCGGGTAGCGGTTGAACTCCACGATCGTCGTCAGCTCGTGCAGGCTCTCAATCTCATAGTCCGCCGGCACCACCCCCGGCGTGTGCGTCGCCCGCGACAGCCGCCCCTCCTTGCGCCGCAGGTGCGCCGCGATCATCCCCGTCGCCATCGCCCCCTGGATGTCGAACACCGGTGCCGCACAGTAGATCACATCCCGCGGCTCCAGCCCCATCTTGTTCAGCACCCAGCGATACGTCCACGGGTTCGGCTTGTGGTAGCCCGCCTCATCCGTCGTGGCCACCAGGTCCGGCTGGAAGCGCTCGAACTTCTCCACGTACATGCGCAGATACTTCGCTTCCACGTCCGAGTAGATGATGATCTTGACCCCCAGCTCTTTCTGCGCCAGCAGCGCCGCCTCGGTGTCCGGGAACAGCGGCACCTGCTCCTGCAGTTGCTCGAACACCTGGATGTCGGTCGCGGCATCCCCGTCCACCCCGTACTGCTGGAAGATGTCGGCCAGGGCGTTCTTCATCGAGACCCCGGTGATGGGGGTGTACTGGCCGAAGGCGGCGATGCGCTGATAGCCCTCGAAGTTACGCACCCAGCGCTCGACGAAGTCGTCGACCGAGGTGTCCAGGCCGTACTTCTCGATGTAGGCTCTGGCAGCCTCGCGCCAACTCCAGGCCCAGTCGAACAGCGTCGTCTTCGAATCGTAGAAGATCGCCCGCGGCCAGCGTCCCACAATCGCCATGCGTTCCTCCTTCTCGACGACTTCTAAGCGAGGACGACGAATCCGCACTGCTCTCAGACCCGGCCTCGTTAAGGCTCCACGATGTTCCCCTTTCGCAGATCTGTGGCTAGCCGCGCGTAGACGCCCAGCCAGCCGTCCGGCAGGGATTCCGGCCCCTGATACGGCTCCCGCTGCCGGAGCGTCGCCTCGTCGACCAGCAGGTCCACCCGCCGCGCGCTGAGGTCCACGACGATCTCGTCGCCGTCCTGCACGCGACCGAGCGGCGAGTCCGGGACCGCGGCTTCGGGCGTCACCTCGGCGACCACGAGCCCCTGATTGACCAGGCCCGAGATCTGCCCATCGGTGACGAGGGCCACATGGTCCACCAGCTCCGGCCGCGCCAGGGCAAAGGCGGCGAACGAGGCCATCCCCATGCCGGGCTGCCCGCGCGGGCCGATGCCGCGCAGCACGACCACTGTGCCCGGCTGAATCTGCCCGTCGCGCACCGCTTCGACGATGCGGTCCTGATCGTGGAAGACCATCGCGCGGCCACGGAACGGCTCGCCACTGCGTTCCTGCACCCACGCCGTCGACCGCACCAGCGCGCCACCCGGGGCCAGCGTTCCCCGGACCGGCATCAGCGTGCTCTGGCGCCGGACCGGGGACTCCAGCGAGGCGATGCGCGATGACGCCTCGCCGGCACTCGTGCGCTCCAGCAGGTCGCCCAGCACCGTGCCCTCGACCGTGAGTGCGTCGAGGTCGAGGATGGACGCGAGGCGCCGCAGGCACTCCGCGGCGCCGCCCGCCTGTTCGAGTTCCTCGATGGAGGTCTGCCCGTTGGGTCGCACTTCGACGAGGAGCGGAACGCGATCGTAGAGCTCGCTGAGCAGGTCGAAGAGGTCGACGTCGATCCGGCCTGCCTCAGCGATCGCCTGGAGATGCTTGACGGCGTTGAGCGATCCGCCGGTCGCCAGGAGGAGTGTCGCCGCGTTCCGGAACGCCCCGGGGGTGAGAACCCGGCTCGGCCGGAGGTCCTCCTGGACCATCTCCACCACGCGGCGGCCAGCACGCTCGACGGCCTCCCACATCCGCGGGCTGTTCGCCTGGACCGGCGTGGTGCCGAACAGGGTCATGCCCAGCGCTTCGGCGACCATGTGCATCGTGTTCGCGGTGCCGAGACCCGAGCAGACGCCGGGCCCACCGATGGCCTCCCGGGCACACTCAGCCAGCCATTCGCGGCCCTCGTCGGTTCCGTCCAGGACGTGGTGGACAGCGGAGACGAACACCTCTTCAATGTCCACCGGCTCACCCCGGCAGCAACCCGACGGCTGGTAGCCACACGCGAGAATGAGGGTCGGGATGTTGAGCCGTGCAGCGGCCATCAGATGCCCGGGAAGCGTCTTGTCGCAGGACGAAAGGCAGATCATCCCGTCCAGGTACGCGCCCTCGACCATCGCCTCGATGTCGAACGAGATCAGGTCGCGTGCGGAGAGGATGTACCCACCCCGGCCCCCGACGCTGGTGATGAAGTCGCTGGGGGCAGTCGTGCGGACCTCGAACGGCACCCCACCCGCTGCGCGGATGATGGGCTTGAGGCGGGCAGCGATCTGGTCCAGATGGCTGTAGCAGATGGCGAGTTCCGATGAGGAGTTGACGATCGCGATCTTGGGCTTGTCCAGGTCGTCGTCCGCGAGTCCCAGGGCGTGCCACTGAGCGAGCCGGACGGCCCACCGCGGACTTCCTACCGGTAGCACACTACGCAAGCGCGGCATCGAACCTCCCTCACCGGCTGGTCGACCGCATCCGCATCTCGTAACCCTGCAGGCGGCCAACCAGGTATCGCGCCACCACCATCGGGAGCATGGCGAGGACGGACAAGACGCAGACCTCTTCGATCTTGCCCACGCCCCACAGTTCCAGGAGCGCGGTGGAGAACACCGGCTGCCCGGGGGGCACCAGGAGCACCGACGTGCTCAGGTCGCGGAAGATCCCGACGAAGGCCAGGATCCACGCGACCATGGCCGAGGGCCAGATCAGCGGGATCAGGATGGTGACGACGGTCCGCAGCCAGCCACTCCCGGCGACCCGGCCGGCTTCCTCGATGTCGGCCGAAATCTGCGACAGCGACCCCACCATGGCGCGCGCCGCCAGCGGCAGGACCAGCACCACGTAGGCGATCACCAGTCCCACCCGCGTCGCGTAGAGCGGGATGGGCGCGAAGGCGTAGAGCCAGAGGAAGCCGAGCGCGAGCACGATGCCCGGCACCGTGAGCGGGAGCCAGCTCAGGAAATTCAGGGTTATCCGCACCCAGCGCGGGACGGTACGGCCACGGGCGATCACGTACGCCACCAGGCCGCTCAGGAGGAGGGCGAGCGTCGCCCCGATCGTCCCCAGGACCGCCGAGTTCCGCAGCGCCCGCAGAAGCTGGCCGTTGTGCAGGACGCTGGAGTAATGGTCCAGGGTAAAGCCGGCTTCGAAGACGCCGAAGAACCGGGTGAAGGAGCCCAGCACGAGCTGAGAGATCGGTAGGAAGACCACCAGCACGGTCGCCAGGACGCAGAGGAGGAAGGCGGGGATCTTCCACACGCCGAGGTCGTACGAACCCGACTTGTACCCTCTGGCGCCCAGGACGGTGAAGCTCCGCCGCCCCAACACGTGCCACTGATACCACGTCAGCGGCAGGACGATGAGCACTGAGAACACCCCCATGATGGACGCCATCGGGTAGTCCGGGGGGAGCCGATTCTGCACCAGGTCGTAGATCTCCACCGAGATCATGTCCACACCAGCCTGGGCACCCAAGAGGAGGGGGCCTTCGAATGCCTCGAAGGAGCGCACCAGGGAGTAGAGAAACACCCCGGACAGGATCGGGAAGAGCAGCGGGACGACGATACGAACCAGCACCCGGAATGGACGGGCTCCGGAGACACGCCCCGCCTCCTCCAGCGACGCATCAAAGGTGCGGAAAGCGCTGGCGGCGAAGCTGAGTTGAAAGGCGACGCTGAACACCAGGAGGTACCAGATAACGCCGGTGTGCGAGTAGACATCCAGGACTTCGAACCCCAGCGTCTCCCGCGAGATCACGTTCAGGAGACCGACCCGCGGGGCGCCGAGCATGGCCCAGGCGACGGCCATCATGATCGGAGGGATGTACAGCGGCAGGGTGAGCACCGCCTCGAAGAAGGACGCACCCGGCAGATTGGTGCGGCCCACCAGCCAGGCGAGTGCGACCCCGCCGACCAGGAAGCCACCGATCACGGCCGATGCCGAGATGACCGCGGTCTCCAGGATGACCAGCCAGGCCGAGGAGAGAACGAGGCGGGAGATGTTGTCCAGCGTCAGGTTGCCGGGCGCACCGATGGGGGCATCCCGCAGACCGCCATAGGCGAGGAGCAGCACCGGCGAGACCGTCAAGACCGCCACAATCACTAGGAGCAAGACGGGACCGGTGAGCACGGTCGACGTGCGGCGGCGCGACTGCCTCATGATATCTGCGATCGCCATGGACCTCTCGCTTCCAGCGCGGTCGGCGGCACACCGTGCGAGACGGCGTGATCCGCCAACCGCGGTACCATGGTGAGTCCGGCCGCGCGCCTCAGTCCGTGAAGATCTCCGCAGCGAGCGCCAGCCGCTCCTCGCTGCGCGGCGGATCGGAGGTTCCCAAGAGCGGGGCGGACAGCAGATCCCGCGCCTCCGGCGGCGCCGCGTCCAGCGCGGAATCCACGACCGGACGCAGGTAGTTGGCGGCGAGATGCTCTTGAACCTTGTCCGACAGCAGGTAGTCGATGAAGAGCCGAGCCGCGTTCGGGTGGCGCACCTGGGCCGGGATGGAGATGCCCTGGAGGACGAACGGCGCGCCCGGTTCCGGCATCACGACCTTGACCGTCGGGACATCCTTCACCTGCGGGAAGAGACCCAGCGCAAACGGGATCATCAGCGCGAACTCGCCACGTGCGACGCGGTTGGCCGAATCGGCGATGTTCCGGGTCAGCACCGGCTTCTGGGCCGCGAGGTTCCGGAGGAAATCCTCACCCAGCGCAACGAGCGCGGCGGAGAAGAAGACGAACCCGCCACCGATGGCCCGGGGATCGTCCATGACGATCTGGCCGCTCCACTTGGGATCGAGGACATCCTGCCAGGTCTTGGGCTCCTCACCCTCGGGCACCAATCGCGTATTGACCAGAACTCCATACACCTGAATGGCTTCAAATACGGCGTGCTCGGTCAGGCCGAATCCTTCAGCCTGAGCCATGACCTCCTGCGAGACTCGCGAGAGGTTGGGGAGATCCCCGATCGGCTGGACCGTCTTGTCCTGGTTGATCATGAGCCAGGCCTGCGTCGACCCGATCGTCACGAGGTCGGCAACGGGCTGGCCGGCCTGCTGCTCGACACGGACGCGCTCCTGCCCCTCACTGGCGCGCATGGCCGAGACGTCGACCTGGATGCCGTACTCGGACTGGAACTGCTCCGCCGCATATCCGATGGTGGGAATCGCGCCGCCGTGCCCGTCATAGAGCACGAGCTGTCCCTCTTCCTTCGCCTGGGCGACGACCTCGTCCCACGCGGCGGTCGACCCACTCGCTGTGGGCGAGGACTCCGCCTCTGGGCTCGCGGAAGGGGAAGCACTTTCGGTGGGCGACGCGGCGGCCGTCGCCGGGGCCTCCGTCGGCGTGGGCGTTGTTTGAGCCGCGGCTTCCTGCGTCGGCGACTCGGATCCACCGCCACACGCACTCAACAGGGCACTCGCGCCGAGGGTGACGAAGGAGAAGGCACTGTAACGCAGCACGTCACGTCGCGACAGAAGACGATCCACGTTGCCTCCCATCGATCTCGCTTGTTGTGTACCCCGGAGATTCGGCCAATGGCATTCTAAAGGCGTCTGCTGCGCTGGTCAACCCGTGCGATCAACGAGAACGCTCGTACACGCCTGAGCAAGCACGTCGTGCGCCTCAGAACTCCCGAGCGCGCGACCCCGCATGGGGCGACGTTGCGACAGCATCCGTGAAGCACCTACAATCGGCACGAACGTGCGAAGCAGCGGGGCAACGGGCCGAACGGCGTGTGCCGGAGTGTCCCCGTTGCCAGAACAGTGCATGCCGTTTGGCGCTAGCCCGAACGGCGTGCCCGACCGAAGCGGGAGGGGAGCGAACGCATGGACAACTCGTGGGCGTGTCGCGTCTTGGGGGACTCGCGGCTCGAGGTGCTCCCAACGATTACGGCCGAGAAGCTCGCCCCGCTCGTGCCATCCTCGATGAAGGTAACCGTGACGGTCTCGCCGGACCTCGGCATCGACGCCACGCTCGCGCTCACGGAGGATCTGCACCGGCGCGGGGTTCGGGTCGTGCCGCATCTCACGGCACGGGGTATCGCCGGGCCGTCCCAGCTTGAGCGCATCATCGCCCGATTGATGGAGCTCGGCATCGATGAGGTGTTCGTCATCGGCGGCGACCCGGATCGACCGGTCGGGGAGTTCGAGAGCGCGCTGGACCTGCTGGAGTCACTCGCGACGCTGCCGCAGCGCCCGAGCACCATCGGCATCGGCGCCTACCCGGAGGGGCACCCGAAGATCTCCGACGACGCGCTCATGTCCGCGCTCCTGGCGAAGCAGCGCTATGCCTCCTACGCCATCATGCAGATCAGTTTCAACCCGGAGGCGATGCTGAAGTGGATCAATGACGCGACCGCGGCCGGTTTCACGCTGCCCCTCTACCTCTGTCTTCCGGGCACGATCCGCTTCGACCGGCTGGTGCGGATCGCCATGCGGCTGGGGATCGGTGCGTCGCTCCGCTACCTCGAGAAGCAGCGGGGTCTCGCGCGGTTCGTGCTGACCGGCGGCGCGCGCTACGACCCATGGGCGACCATCGGGGAGTTGGCCGAGTCGGCCGACGCCGCTCGCGACCGAATCATCGGCGTCCACTGGAGCACGTTCAACGCGGTGGAATCCACCGTCAAGTGGGTGCAGGAAAAGCAGCGCGAGCTCGGGTGTCCGGGCGACGGTTCGGCATAGCCATAAGCGCCCACCCAGAGCCCAGCAAAATGTGGCCCCGGGGGAATGCCCCCGGGGCTTGGTGTGTGCCATCCCGCGAACGACGCGGCTAGCGGCGCTGCTGCAATTGCGCGCGGTACTGCCGCGCCGGCTCGGCATACGGCACCGGCCCGACCGTGGCCCGAATCTCGAACTGCTGGTGCGGCTCGATCGACGGCTTGCGCGAGCCACCGTCCGGCTCGCCCCAGATCAGCGTCACCTCGGTGCCCGGCTCGGCATACGCCTCGTCCAGCATCGCCAGCGACAGCATCGACCGCTCGTTCCAGCTATAGCCGCAGAAGGTGGAGATCCCCACCGTCTCGCCCTGCGCGTTCACCACCTTGTCGTACATCCAGGTGGCGTACTGCGACAGCGGCAGGTCGATGTGCTTGCCCGGCGTGTCCTTGCCGAACAGCGAGGCGAAGACCTTGGCGACATCCTCGCCGTTCCAGGCCAGCGTCACCTTCTTGCGGTGCGGCTGCTTGGCCATCTCCTCCAGCGCTTCGCGCCCGATGAAGTCGTGGTCGAACTTGAGGATCGGCCCGTAGCCCAACTCCCACGGGTCGAGGTAGTAATCCTCGATGTTGTCCGAGACGAAGCTCCCGCCAATGGCGCCGCCCCCCTCGTAGCTGGCCGCCGGCAGCCACTCGCGGTAGGCCCGCAGCTCCTCGCCCGTGTACACCGCCGGCAGCGGTGAGGGGATCCAGCCCGACTCCAGCGTGTTGGTGGCGTACGCCCGCGAGCCGACCTGGCGCAGGCCGAACTCCTTACCCGCCTCGACGATCGCCGCCTTGACCTCCGGCCCGTGCTCGAACGGCCCGATCAGCTCGGCGCCGGCCACCCCGGACATCCCGTGGTGCAACATCCGCACCTGGTGCCCGGCGATGGTGATCCAGCCCATGTGGAAGAACTTGACGTCGGGCAGTGGCCCACCGTTCAGCTTCTCCAGGATCTGCGTGGCGTTCGGCCCCTGCACCTGGAAGCGGAACACCTTGCGCCGCCGGTTGGGGTCGCCCACCGCCCACTCATCGCGCTCGAGCTTGACATCGTAGCCGCCTGTCTCGGCGTGGAACTGCACCCAGTTGTGCACCGAGGGGCGCCCGACGAGGTTGAACGACTCCTCGTCCAGGTAGAACAGGATCACGTCGCCGATGACGTAGCCGGCCGGGCTGCAGGCCACCATCTGCTTGGCCCGCCCCGGCTTGAACCCCTTGAAGCTGTTGATCGACAGCCGCTCCAGCAGGCGGAAGGCATCCGGCCCGCTCACATACAGGTCGGTCATGTGGTAGGAGAGGTCGAACAGACAGGCCGTCTCCCGCCAGGACCGCTGCTCATCGCGCCAGTTGGTGTACTCAGGCTGCACCACCGGGTAGATCCGGGGGCCGGTCTGGTTGTTGTACAGGTACTGGGCGATATTGGGCACACTGTCGACGATGTCCTGCAAGCTCCGCGGCTTGGCAGCGGAACTCATGGCTGACCGTCCTTTCCGTACTACCTGCCCGTTGGCCGCACCCACGGCGACGGCCCACCGACGCATGCCGCGCGGCCCGCTGCCCCTGGGCGGCGGGCGACGGCAGCCGCCGGCGCGGCACAGCCACCGTGATCCCGGCGCAAACGACGCATCCTACGCGCGTCGCGCACGGCAGGGCGGGGCGGAACGCCCCGTCCCAACGCATCCCCGGTCTCGGCCCGCTCCAGTGTAGGTCGCAAGCCGACCACGGTCAAGGACCCCCGGCACGGCACGCCCGCATCTGCCCGCGCGACCATGCTAGTCGGGGAGGCGCAACCGCAGCAGCCGCCGGGCGTTGCCCTCGAAGATGGCCTGCTTGTCCTCCGCCGATGCCGTCATGTTCTCCACCACGCGCACGGTCTCGCCGATGAACAGCGCCCCACCCTTCGGGTCGAAGGGGAAGTCGGAGGCGAACAAGACGCGCTCGGTGCCGAAGAATGCCAGGCCACACTCGGTTGCCGGGAGCGCCCCGAAGAGCGCCGTGTCGGCGTAGAAGCGGCGGAAGTAGTCGTATGGCCGGTGCTGGAGCCGCTGTCGCGCCTCCAGGTCCTCCGCCTCGTCGGTGCGCCGGCCCAGCGAGTCGAGCCCGAAGCCGACGCGCCCCTCGAAGTACGGGATCATCCCGCCCATGTGGTGGGTAATGATCTTGATGTTCGGGAAGCGGTCGAACAGGCCCCAGAAGACCATCCGCGCCATGAAGACGCTCGTCTCGTAGGGCCAGCCGAAGGCCCACCAGATGTCGTACTTGGAGCGCTCCTCCGTGCGGTAGTCGGGCACGTCGGGCTCGCGCGACGGGTGCACCCAGATCGGGAGGTCGTGCTCCGCCATGAGGGCAAAGAGCGGCAGATAGACGTCCTGATCCAGCGGCGCGCCGTTCACGTTGGTGTAGATCTGGACTCCGGTGGCACCGAGTTGCGTGATGGCGTGTTCCGCCTCACGCACGGCCGCATCCGGGTTGTTCATCGGGAGCCCGGCGATGAAGCCGACGAAGCGGTCGGGATAGCGGTCGACCAGCTCCGCCATCCCCTCGTTGCCGATCCGAGCCAGCTCCGGAGCCTTCTCCGGCGGGCAGAACGCCTCGATCGGCGGTCCAGGCAGGGACAACACCTGCACGTAGTTCTCATGTGGCTCCATCAGCCGGAGACGCTCGTCCAGATCATGGAGCGCGGCAATCCCCCGCACGCGCTTCTGCATATAGGCTGAGCCCGCGGCCTGATCCAGCATCGCCTGCCAGTAGCGCGTCGGGAAGAAGTGACAAAAGACATCGATCTTCAGCGGCACGAACCACTACTCCCTTCATCCGGAACCACATCACGCGAGCCGGCCACTGGCCCGCGTCCGCGGCACAGTCATCGCTCCGACATGGATTCCTTTGTGTCTACGGCCGAGTCCGATCCCGCCTCTCAGTCACCCCGCACGCGCACCGGCTGCGAGTGCCTGATCGACCGCCCGCGCGACATCGTGCGAGGTCGTGACCCAGCCGAAGAAGGTGCGGATATTGAAGAGGCTGGCCTCCTGGATCTCCGGCGGGCCGGCCTGATAGGTCGCATCCGTGACGACCACCGGCCAGTACTCGTGGAAGAACGCGTCGCGCACGGTTGACTCCACACAGACGTTGGTGGCCACGCCCATCACGACGACGTGCGTGATCCCGCGCGTCCGGAGCAGCGCATCCAGGTTGGTCCCCGCGAAGCCGCTGTAGCGCGACTTGCGCACGACCAAGTCGCCCGGCTCCGGCTTCAGCGCGTCGACGATCTCTGCGTCCCAGTCGCCCCAGATGAGGAGCTTGCCGCGCAGCTCCGGCTGCGCCGCCATCAGGCACAGGGCGAGCTCCTTGTGCGGGTTGGGCGAGTGTGGGCCACCGGCGTTGGACAGGTCCGGTGTATAGCCCATCTGCAGGTAAATCACCGTCGACCCGGCACGACGCAGGGCCGACAGCGTCCGACTGGCCGCGGCGATGGTCTCGTCGGCGCGCGAGATGTCATGCCCGGCAATGTCCAGCATCCCGCCCTTCGAAAGAAAGGCGTTTTGCATGTCGACCACGATGGCCGCGGTGCGTTTCAGGTCGACCTCGATCGCCTCTGGCTCTGCCGGGATCGTCACCCGCAGACTCGTGTCCGGCTGCATGGTTCCCTCCTTCGCTGTACCGACGTCGGCCGCATACCCCGCACGCGATTCACCCGCCGATCATCCCGTTGCTGTCGATGCCCTCGATGACGTCGATGATGGTGTTGACGTACTCCCCGGAATCATCCAGCTCCACGCGGCGGACTTGCATGTCGAGGATCGGGAAGCGGTTCATGTCGAAGCGGAAGCGCCCGTGCGGTGAGTCGAACTCGACCTGCTCCATCGCGGCAGCGAGCTTCGCCTTGTCGCTCACATCGCCGTCGACGGCACGGATTGCTTCGTCGACGATCGCCGCCGCAACCCAGCCAATCTCGTTGAAGAAGCCCGGCGCGGCATCGTACTCCGTCTGGTAGGCATTGACGAAGGCCGCGTTCGCGTCATTCTCCAGGCTGGGCGTGTAGGGCAGGAAACTGACGAAGCCGAGGGCAGCATCACCCTGCGAGGGGAGGAAGGCCTCGTCCACCACGTCCCCGGCACCGGTCAGCGGCAGGTCGGACGTGAGACCCATCTCCCCGTACTGCACCACGAAGCGGATGGCGTCCCCGCCCGAGTAGAAGACCCACATCGCGTCGAGACTGGCCGGGTCCACCCTACCCAAGTACGGCGCAAAGTCGGTGGTGTCGAGCGGGGTGAAGGTCACGTCGGCGATGGTGCCCCCCAGCTCCTCGAAGCTGGACTTGAAGGCTTCGGCCACCTTCTGACCCCAGACATAGTCCGGGCACATGATCGCCATGGTGCGGTACCCGAGTGTCTCGTACAGGTACCGTGCGGAGGCGACGCCGAGCTGCGCGGGGGAATACGAAACCCGGAAGATGTTGGGCGCCGGGGGAGTGCCGCTTTCCTCCAGTGTGCCGGGGATCGGGTAGATCTGTGGGATGCCACTACTGACGACCAGATCGCGCACGGCGGTCCCGACGGCGCTGCTCAGCGGCCCGATCATGACGTCGACCCGATCGCGCTCGATCAGCTTGCGCGCTTTGGTGATACCGGTCGCCGGATCGGCCTCGGAGTCCTCACGGATGACGGTCACCGGTCGACCGGCGATCTCGTTGCCGATGCCCTTCAGGTAGACCATGACCCCGCGCTCGACATCCGCTGCGGGCTGGGCGTAGACGCCGGTGAACGGAAGCAGGATACCGAGCCGGATCGGCTCGCCCTCAGCCTGGGGCGTCGACTCACCCGTCCCGGCCGTCTCGGTCGTGGGCGCTGAGGTGGGCGTGGGATCGGCCGAAGCGAGTGCCGTTGTGGCTGTGGGCGACGTGTCCCCGCCTGACGCCGTCTCGCCCGCCTCGCCGCAGGCGGCGAGCAGTGGTCCGATGACAACCGAGCTCAGTCCGAGCGTGACGAGCTTCACGGTGCCACGGCGCGTCAGGCGGCGCTCAAGCGCCGAAGCGGGCTGATCCTCATGGCTGGGCATCCGCACACCATCCCTCCTCCGCGCATGCACGCGATCTGTGACCACCGCGCCACGGGCGACGGGAACCCCGTGACGAGCCCATTGGGCCGCGTCCGTGCTTAGAGCTGCTGCATTGCCTCCTCGATGTAGCTGAAGTCCACCAGTTGGTCCACCGGTACCGTCTGCTGGATCGCCCCGCGCGCAAGCCAAATCTCCTGCACCTGCTCCAAGGGCGCCGTGTCGAACCGTCCGTCCGCTCGCAGGCCGGGCCAGACCATCCGGTCGAACAGCGCATCATCCTGGACGGGCGTGTACAGCTTGAGGATCTCGATGACTCGCTTCCGCTGCTCCGGGTCCTGCAAGCCGTCGTTGTAGAACTGCAACCCCCGGAGGTAGGCGACCATCCAGCGCACCGCCAGGTCGCGATCCTCCGCGATGTGCGGCCCGAAGAAGATCCCGGCGATGGGGAAGTCGTCCCCGATCACGTCGACCAGGGAGTCGCCCCGGAGGAGTGGCGCGGCGACGCCGAGCTGATCGATGGCGATCGCGGCCGTCGGCTCGACCAGCTCCGCGGCATGGATCGCCTCGTTCTGGAGCGCAGCCGGCATGTCCGGGACGCGCATGACCACGATCTCGACGTCGTCAAGGGTCAGGCCGCCACTCTCCAGCACCCGTTTCGCCTCCAGGATGTCGATGCCCGAGTCGTTGGTGACGGCGAACTTCTTGCCCCGGAGATCGGCCACGGTGGTGATGGTCCCGTCGTCGTAGCGGTGCTTGGGCACGCCGATGGCGTGGAAGCCGAACCCGCGGCTCAGAGACCCCTTGGTGGCGACCGCGGGAACGCGGACCCCCTGTGCCACCGCGTTGAGCAGCGCGGCGGAGAAGGAGCCGCCGGAGATGTCCAACTGCCGCGTGCTCAGCAGCGGGATCGTCTCCCCCGCCGTGCGCGCAGCCGTGTCGAGCTCGATCTCGATGCCGACCTCCTGGAAGTAGCCCTGCTCCATGGCGATGAAGATGCCGGCGTCCGACACCGCGCCGATCGTCGTGACGCGGAGCGTGCGCGTCGCCTGCTGGACCGTCGGAGTCGCAACCGGCGTCGGAGTGGTCGCCGGGGCCGGGCTTGCGTCGCTACTCGAGGCCGCCTGGGTCGGCGTCGACGCCGGCGTCGGAGTCGATGCCGCGGCCTCCTGGGTCGAATCCTCACCGCCGCACGCCGCGAGCAGGCCCCCGGCAAGCGCGCCACCCCACAGGGCGAGAAACGAACGTCGAGTGAGTCGTCTGGGCATATCTCGCTCCTCCCCAATGGTCTACCCACCAGCAATGCCGCGCCGCATCGAGGCGCGCCGGACGCCGCCGGCGTGCGGGGCAGACAGCGGCTCCGTCACATCACAGCGAGTTCCGCGCGTCCTCGAGCAGGCTCAGATCTACTACGTCCTCGACCGGCAGCGCGGATTCAATCTCCCCTCGCTCGATCATGAACTGCTGGAGTTCATCGACGAACTCAGGGTTGAAGCCGCCGTCCTCGGGAATGCCTGGCCAGATCATCTCTTCGTACAGCGAGCGATCCTGGCCGGGCAGGTACTTGAGCGCGATGTCGATCACCTCGCTCTTGGTGGCCGGATCTACCAGCGCCTCGTTGTAGAAGCGCGCGGCCTTGAGGTGCGCGCGGAGGAAGCGAATGGCAAGGTCACGGTCCTCCAGGAGCGCCGGCGACGCCAGCACCACACCGATCGGGACATCCTGGCCGAGCAGGTCGTGGATTCCATCTCCCTCGACCAGGGGCTCCCCGGCTCCCAGCCGCTTCGTCATCACCACGTACGGCTCGATCAAGAGCGCGGCATCGACGGCCCCGTTGGCGAGGGCGGTCGGCATATCGGGCGGGGTCATGCCGACCAGCTCGACGTCGTTGAGCGTCAATCCCGCGCTCTGGAGGATCCGGGCATTCTCCCAGGCAACCAGGCCCTCAACGTTGGTATTGGCGATGGTCCGCCCCCGCAGGTCGGCGATCGAGCGGATCTCGCCGCTGTCGTAGCGCGACTTTGCGGCGTAGACGCCGTGGAAGGTGAAGCCGCGGGTCAGGGCCGTGCGTGACGCCACCACCTTCATCTCGATGCCCTGGCGGATGGCGTTAAACAGTGCGGCGGAGAGCGCGCCGCCGGCCGCCAGGATCTCACCGGTCCCCAGGAACGGCACCATCTGGCCGAGCGTCTGGATCTCGGCGAGCTCGACCTCGAGCCCCTCCTCGTCAAAGTACCCCTTCTCCAGGGCGATGTACGGGGTGAGGGAGGCGATCTGTCGTGCCGTGGCGAACTTAAACGGCGTCTTGGCGCCCTGGCCGGTCACGACCGTCGGAGTCGGCGCCTCGGCTGCCGGAGACGCCGCCGGGGACGCGGCCGGGCCCGCTGCAGTCCCGCCGCTCGCGCTCGTCGGCGAGGGGGCGGTCGTCGGTGCCTGGGCCGACTGCTCGGTTGGCTCGGCTTCCCCACCGCCGCACGCCGCCAGGAGCGTCGTCAGCGGGGCGGCCGCGAGGAGCGCCGCACCCCGGACGAACGAGCGCCGCGTCAACTTCGAGTCTTGGGTCATGCTCCCCTCCTCACTAACCCTGCCGGGCACCATGCGGCTGGCCGGTTCCAGCCGCATCCGACACCACACTCCGGCACCGGTAGCCGTGGCGTGGGACGGTAACTCCCGCCGGCGGCGATCAGTTCCGCGAGCCGGACTGCCAGGGCACGAGCCACCGGCGCAGGATGTCCACCACTTTGACGCTCACGAACCCGAGCACCGCGGTCACGAAGAGCACCGCGTAGAGCGACGACACCGAGAAGGTCTGCCAGGCGCTCCACAAGAGGTACCCCAGGCCGTCGCGCGCCCCGAGCATCTCGGCCAGCACCCCCAGGATGAGCCCGGTCCCAACGCCGAGCCGAAGACCCGCAAGCACCAGCGGCAGCGCCCCGGGGAGCGCCACGGTGCGGACGACGTCGAGTCGCCGCGCGCCGAAGGTCTTGGCGACGTCGAGATAGACGGGGTTGATGGCCAGCACGCCCTCCATGGAGTTGGTGACCGCGAGGTAGAAGACCCCGATGGCAACCATGGCCACTTTCGACCCCTCACCGAGGCCGAAGATGAGCAGCAGCAATGGGAAGAGGGCGCTCTTGGGCAGGGGATAGGTCGCGGCGATGATGGGGTCGAGCGCCAGCCGCAGCCAGCGCGAGAGTCCCATCGCCAGCCCGAGCAGCACGGCCGGTACCCCACCGATCAGGGTGCCGAGCGCGAGCCGCCCGAGCGTGATCTTGAGATGGTGCAGCAAGACGCCGGTCGTCACTGCGTCCCAGAACGCCTGGACGATCGAACTGGGAGCCGGATAGAACCGCTGGTCGATGTAGCCGGCTCGCGCGGTGATCTCCCAGACAGCGAGGAGCGCCAGAGGCGACAGGAGCTGGACGGCGACCTCGGTTTTGGCCCCTGCGCGCGGGCGGCGCAACGCCCGCCCGGCGGGAAGGGCTTCGCTCGGTACGCTCACACCTTGCTCAGACACGTCATTCCTCCCTCGGCCCCTGCTGGACTTCCTCCGCGATGAGCTGCCAGATCTCCTCGTAGAGTTCGCCGTAGCGCGGGTTCGCGCGCACGCCGACCACGTCGCGCGGGCGCGCGAAGGGAATGGAGATCAGGCGCTTCACGCGACCCGGCCGGTGGGTCATGACCAGCACCTCATCGCCCAGCGTGATCGCCTCGTCGATGCTGTGGGTGACAAAGATCACCGTCTTGTGCTGCTGCTCGGAGAGCGATGACACTTCCTGCTGCAGGATCGTGCGGGTCTGCTCGTCGAGCGCGGAGAAGGGCTCGTCCATGAGCAGCACGTCGGGATCGACCGCGAACGCCCGCGCGATACTGACGCGCTGTTTCATTCCACCGGAGAGCTGGTGCGGGTACGCACGCTCGAATCCCTCCAGCCCGACGCTCCGGATCCAGCGCTCGGCCTCGCGGAAGCGCTCCCGTCGTCCCACACCGCGGAGCGCCAGCCCGTAGGCGACGTTGTCCCGCACCGTCATCCAGGGGAAGACCGACTGCTCCTGAAAGACCATGGCGGCTGCCGGGTGTCCGTCGGCGTTGGGACGGATCCAGATCTGTCCCTCGTCCTGGCGCTCCAACCCGGCGAGGATGCGCAGGAGCGTCGTCTTGCCGCAGCCGCTCGGGCCAACGATGACGAGGAAGCGCCCGACCTCGATGTCAAAACTCACATTGTCGAGCGCCAGCAGTTCACGCTGCCCCTGGCGGAAGCGCTTGGACACGGCGTCCACGCGCAACGCGAACTGAGTACCGGTGGCGCCGGTCGAGGTCGTCCCTCCTGTACCGGCCAACGCCTCACCTCCGTCCCAGTCTGGACTCAAACGCCTGTCCAGCGAGGATCTGGCTGTTGACGAATGAGTTCGCTTTATCTGCCGGCGTAACAATCAGCAGTCTAACCGGGGAGATCAAGATTCGGCAACCCCCAGGTATCGTTAGCAGCTTACCGGCGCGGATTTCGGCGGAGCAGGAGACACAGGAATGAGCCGGGGCGGCACGATACACACCCGGGGCAGTTCGAGGGTGGAGAACGCTGCGGAACGGTCTACGGAGCTGGGGAAAACGAAGCGGGGGACGGAGGAGCGGGTCGCGGACGCGCCTCAGTCCCCCTGGATGCGGATGCCGAGGTAGGTGGCCTGTACGTCCTCGTTGGCCAGCAGGTCGGCGCTCGTGCCGTGCCAGATCACCCGGCCCTCTTCGATGATGTAGGCCACGTCAGCGACGGAGAGCGCCAGATCGAGGTTCTGCTCGGCCAGCAGGATCGACAGCCCGGCGGCGCGGAGGCGTTGCAGCACCTCGCCCACCCGGTCGACCATCACCGGCGCGAGCCCCTCCGACGGCTCATCGCACAGGAGCAGAAGCGGCTGCGTCATGAGCGAGCGCGCGAGGGTCAGCATCTGCTGCTCACCACCGCTGAGCAGCGTCCCGCGTACCCGGCCGCGCTCGCGCAGCACCGGGAAGAGGGAATAGATCTCATCGACGGTCCAGCGGAGTTTCGAGTCGGACCGCGGAGGCCGGGCGCCGATGAGCAGGTTCTCCTCGACCGTGAGCGAGGGAAAGATCCGGCGCCCCTGGGGCACGAGGGCCACGCCGCGCGCGGACACCTCGTAGGGCGCCAGGCCACGCAGCGACTCGCCGCGCAGCGTCACGCTGCCGGTGAGCTGGGGCAACAGGTTGAAGATGGCCCGCATCGTCGTCGTCTTGCCCGCACCGTTGCGGCCGAGCAGGGCGACGACCTGCCCCTCCTCCACCGTGAGCGAGAGCCCGTTGAGCACCGAGCCGTCGCCGTACCCGCCCGAGAGATCACGGAGCTCAAGCATCTTTCCTCCGCGTCCCGCCACTCAGGTATGCCTCCTGTGCGTACCGGTCCTGTCGTACCTCGTCCGGAGTGCCTTCGGTGAGCACCGCGCCGTGGTGGAGCACGGTGATGCGATCGGCGAAGGCGAAGACCACGCGCATACTGTGCTCGACGAGGATGACGGTCATGTCGCGCGGCAGCCGCTGAAGCCGCTCAAGGAACGCCGGAATCTCGTCGGCGGCGAGGCCTGCCGCCGGCTCATCGAGGAGCAGCAGGCGAGGCCGCATGGCGAAGCGCGCTGCCAGCTCCAGGCGGCGCTGGTAGCCGTGCGACAGGTGCTGGACGCGCTCGTGCGCGACATCCAGCAGATCCCACTCTTCCAGCACCGACATCGCCTGGCGCCGCGCCTCGTGGTCGCGGTCCACCGATCCGGCGAGACCGAAGAAGCGGTGCCGCCCCCGCAGCAGCGCGAGCATCACGTTCTCCAGCGCCGTCAGCTCCCGCAGCACAGCCGGCTGCTGGTTCGTCTTCATCAGCCCGACGTCGACGCGGCGATGGGCCGGCAGCCGGGTAACGTCGTGGCCGAAGATCAGCACTCGCCCGCGGGTCGGCGGGAGGAACCCGGCGATGACGTTCAAGAGCGTCGTCTTTCCGGCGCCGTTCGGCCCGATGATCGCGCGCCGCTCCCCCGGCTCGACCTTCAGCGGGATCCCATCCAGGATGGTGAGGCCACCGATGGTCTTGGTGATGTCCTCAAGCTGTAACGCCGGCGCCGTCATTGCTCCGACCTCTCCGCAATCGCTGTGGACCCGACAGCCTCCGCGGCGGGTTGCTCCGCAGGCGCGGCCGCGGGTCGGCCCTTCGCCCGGATGTCCCTGATCCGGTCAGGCAGGCGCGCGAGCCCCTCAGGGAGGAAGAGCACAGCCAGGATGAAGACCAGACCCAGGATGGTCTCCCAGCGCTGCGTGAAGCTGCTCACCTCGTACCGAAGCAGCAGGACCACCGTAGCTCCCAGGACCGGCCCCCAAAAGGTTCCGGCCCCGCCGAGGATGACCATCACCAGCGCCTCGCCCGCCGTGAGCCAGCTAAGCTGGCCGGGGCCGACGTACCCCTTGAAGTAGGCGAAGAGCCCACCGGCCAGGGCGCCGTAGCCCCCGGCAAGGATGTAGACGATGTACTTGGTCCACCAGGTCGGGTACCCCAGCCCCTCGACGATCCGCTCGTTCTCCCGGATTCCGACGAGCGTCAGTCCGAAGCTGGATCGCACGACCCACCACAGGGTGGCCACGGCGATGGCCACGACGAGGAGCACCACATAGTAGAAGTTCGTCCAACTCCCCACGACGCCGGACAGGAACGGGAGCTGCGGCCTGGGGACGCCGGGGAGGCCGTCATCGCCGCCCGTCATCCCGCGCCAGAGCCAGACGATCCCGAAGAGCACCTGCGTCAGCGAGAGCGTGAGGATGAGGAAGTAGGCGCCGCTCGTCCGGAGCACGAACGGGCCGGTGATGAGCGCGAGCGCGATTCCCGCGAGTACCGCGACGATGAGCGCCGGGATCGCCGAGAGGTGCGCGCGGATCGCCAGCAAGGCCACCGCGTACCCGCCCGTGCCGAAGAAGGCCGAGTGGCCCAGTGAGGGCAGTCCGGTGTACCCGACCAGCAAGTTGAGGGACATGACGAAGAGCGAGAAGATCACGATCTCGGTGAGGACGCTCAGGGGATAGTCGGGTAGCACAGCCGGGGCGACCAGGAGCGCGATCACGGCGACCGCGAGCAGCAGCAGGCGGCTCGAGCGCGCGCTGCGTACGTCCAGACCCTTGCGATGCATGCCGGTTCGCCCTGCCTCTCCCTAGACCGCGCGGCCGAACAGGCCCTGCGGCCGTACGATCAGCACCAGGGCGACGAGCACCCAGACGACGAAGAACGACGCCTCAGGCCAGAAGGTGCGCACCATGTTGTCGACCATGCCGACTACGCCGCTCGCCACGATCGCGCCGAGCACCGATCCCAGTCCTCCGAGCACGACCACGATCAGCGCCATCAGCAGCATCTGCGAGTCGATGCCCGGCGAGACGCCGGTCACCGGCGTGCCCAGCGCCCCGCCCAGGCCGCACAGGAGCGCGCCCAACGCGAAGACCACCGAGAAGATGCGGCGCCCGTTCACGCCGAGGCACTCGAGCATCTCCATGTCGTCCACGCCCGCGCGGACGTAGGCGCCCCAGCGCGTGCGCTCCAGCAGGTACCAGACGACGATCGCCAAGATCGCGCCGATCACGATCAACGCGAGACGATAGGTGGGGACGACGGAGCCGAAAATGCGGGTCGAGCCGCGCAGCGCCTCCGGAGCACGCACCCGCAACGGGTCGCCGCCCCAGATCCAGCGCGTGACATCGGCCACGATGTACGCGACCCCCAGCGTCAGGGAGACCTGCATCAACTCCTTGCCGAGCAGCCGGTCCAGGAAGCCACGCTCGATCACGACCCCGATCACCAGGGCCACGAGCGCCCCGGCCGGGAGCGCCAGCCAGAAGTTGTCGGTCCGGTTCGCCACGCTCCAGGCGACGTAGCCACCGACGAGGTAGAGGGCGCCGGTGGCCAGGTTGACGAACCGCATCAACCCGAACACCACCGACAGCCCGACCGAGATCAGAAAGAGCAGGCTCGCGTATGACAGGCCGATGACTACGCTTGCCGCGTTGATCGGCATGCTACCCTCCCCTGCAGCCTGCCACTAGAACGACAGGTCATCGACATTCCCAATCGCATCGATCACGACGTTCCCGTAGCTGCCGTCAGGAAGCTTCTCGACGCGCCGCACCAGCACCGTGATCACCGGTCCTTGGGACTCGGGGTGGAACCGGAACTCGCCGGTCGGCCCGGTGAAGTGAACCCCCTTCAGCGCCTCGAGGAACGCCTGCTTATCCTCCACATTCCCATCCGTGGCGTTCAAGGCCTCGGCGATGACCCGGGCAGCCAGGTAGCCCTGGTAGGCAAACTGGTTCGCCTGGGCGTTGTAGGTCGACTGGAACGCCTCGACGAAGGCCTTGTTCTCCGGCGAATCGTACAGTGGGCTGTAGTGCAGGGTGCTGACAACGTCGAGGGCAGCGTCGCCCTGCTGGTTGAGAATATTCTCATCCACGGTGTCACCGGCGCCGATGAGCGGGAACTGGTCCTTGAGCCCGAACTCCGTGTACTGCAACACAAAGCGTACCGCATCGCCGCCGGAATAGAAAGCCCAGACGGCGTCGGCGTCCATCTGCTGGATGCGCTGCAGGTACGGGCCGTAGTCCTGCGTGTCCATCGGCGCGTAGACCTCGCCGACGATCTCACCGCCTGCCTGCTGGAACCGCTGGCTGAAGGCACCCGCCTTGTCGTGGCCGGCCGAGTAGTCGAGCGCCGTGACGACGACTCGCTTGTAACCAAGGGTGTTGTAGGCATAGTCACCGAAGGGCGCCTCGTACTGCCCGTTGGCGAAGGAGACGCGGAAGATGTATGGGCTCCGCATGTTGGGGTCACGCGTCAGCCCCGGCAACCCGGCGTTGCCGATGATCCACGGAACCTGCGCCTCGACAATGTAGTCGCGGACGGCGGCCGCCTCATTGCTCAGCGTCACCCCGGCGATGAGGTGCACCTGGTCGCGCTCGACGAGCTGCCGCGCTTTGGCGAGTGCCTGATCCGGATCACCCGCCGAGTCCTCGACGATGAGCTCGATCGGGCGCCCCCCGGCCTGGTTCTGGATCTCCGAGAGGTAGAGCTTCATCCCGTCGACCATGTTCTGCCCGAGGGTGGAGTAGACGCCCGAGATGGTGCCGATGACCCCGACCCGGACAGGTTCTCCGGAGGACGAGGACGCCGACGGGGTGCCGGCAGTCGGGCTGGCAGCGGCGGTCGGGCTGGCCGCGGCCGTCGTGGGCGTCTGCGCAGCGGCAGCCTGGGTCGGCGTCTCAGCGGCTGCGGCGGGCGTCTCCTCCGACTCGCCGCCACCGCAGGCGGCAAGCAGACCACCCAGCACGGTCGTCCCGAGACCGAGCAACATCGACCGGCGACTGAGCCTGTGGTTCATGAGTGGCTGCGACTCGTGCTGCATCTCGTACTGCCCCTCCTCACCATAAACCGTGCACAGCCATCCTTCGGCCGGGATGCGTCCTCTTCGGGCGCGTTGGCCAGGGGCCGACCGGCCCCCGCCGTCCCGCCGGACGCACCCGGCCGTCCGATTCCACCAGTAAGCGCGGGGCCTCCCATCTCCGCCCGGCAGTTGACCGGGCGAAACGGCACCCGCCAGGACTTGTGTCGCGCTAACCGCCCTCGGACAAGATCATGTGTGGCACCGTCGCGCGGCCATTGCCGGACCGTCCCATGCACACGCGTACTGCCACCGGCCGTGCAGGTATGGAAGCGCACCGGAGCACCGCGCTATCCGTCCGGGCTGGCACCTGCGCGCAATCCCCGATGCGGCGGACGATACCGGATGCTGCTCTGCCACCGCTGTGGATTCGCACAACTGCGCCGAAGACTGGGTCGGTCAGCACCCTCGACCGGCCCCCGATTTGCCGCGCGATCAGGCGTGGTCATTCCCGTCCAACGTTGTCAGACGCTGCATGGATATCGCTCTCTCCACTGTAGCAAAGGCTGTTACGGGCGTCAACGCCAAGGGATTCGCAGGACGGCGCTCCGTCCATTGCGCGACGTGCGCCTCGGCGGTGGGCCGAGGTGACCCGTAAGGAACGAACCTCGTCTACCTCCCCGGAGACCGCTTCACGATACCCGTCATCCTGAGCGACATCCGTCATCCCGATTGAGTCTCTTCGTTCTGAGCGAAGCGATGGACCTCACGCGGGAGCGGCCGCCCTAACCGGTGAACCCGTTGGCGTGGACCGAGTCCCGCGTACCATAACAACGGGTGATGCGCCCGGGTTGGATTCAACGGATTGTCGCATGGGCAGGCGCGTCGCCCAGTCAGCAGTCGAACACGCCCCAGCAGAGGTGATTCCGGAGCCGCTGATCGTCGAGCACCAGCTCGCGGATCGGCTCCGGGAGCTGGTCCCGCTGCCACTGGCACTCCAGACGCCCGGCCTGCACGGCCTGTCCTTCCGGTGCGACGGCGCGCACGGCCTTAATCGCGTAGGCAGCCGCGCCGAGCGCGTGCGCGGCGACGTGGGCGACCGCCGCCGCCTGCCCGGCCGCAAACGCCGCAAACCGCGGTGCACCACTCAGGTGCCTGGCCGCGGCGTTCGCATGACCGGCTGCCGCACGCGACTGGGACATTCGAATCTCGCCGCGCGCCCAGGCGCGGACCTGCTCGATCGCGTGGCGCGGTCGCGGATCCTCCGGCTGCACGGCCTCGAAGAGGGGTAGGACGTGCTCCGCACACAGCGCCGCCCATAGGGCGAGGAGCTGGTGATCCGCATCGGTGAGAGTTCCACCGCGGCGAATCGTGACCAAACGCGGGTCGCGAACTTTCGGCAGGATCATCTCCGCCCCCTTTCCGGACGGCCGGAAAGTATGCCCACGACCCGCGCCCTGCGTCCACGTCGCGCCCGGCGGACTTGGCGCACTAGTCCCCGTTCGGCTGTCCGACGCCGTCAGCGGCGGACTTCGATCGTCCGCGCCTCGGCGCTCGCATCGAGGGCTATGGTCACGACGCCGTCGTCGAAGGTCGTCTCGGCCGGCTCCCCTTCGACCAGCACCTGCGACGGCGCAGTCTCCAGCCCGCGCAACTCGACCATGACGCGGGTGCGCTCCGGCACGAAGTTGCCCGCACGCGCGCCGATCTCGACCGTGATTCCGGCATCGTCCGAGCGGCAGGTAACGCGCGTGCGGGCGTACTCTCCGTCCAGGTAGGCATAGCCGTCCCCGGCGTCCTCGTACAGCTCCAGCGCGCCCCTCCCGCCGGCGGGATAGATCAGCAAGGTCAGCGGGTCGGCGGGCCGCTCGCCGACGTAGTTCATGGCGGGCCAGAGCGGCACCGGCGCGTCGCCCCGCACGAAGACCGCCGGCTCCCCCAGAGGCGCGTGGATCAGCACGTCGGCCGGTCCCTCGTAGCGCTCGCCCCGCCACAGGTGGAACCAGGAGCCGGCGGGCAGGTAGACGTGGCGGTAGGATTGGCCATGGCGTGTGATCGGGGCCACGAGGATCCGGTCACCCAGCAGGAACTCATCGTCAGCGGCGTACGTCGCCTCGTCCTCGGGAAACTCGAACAGCAGCGGGCGCAGGATGGGTGCGCCGGTGCGATGGCACTCTTCGAACAGCGTGTACAGGTAGGGGAGCAGCCGCTGGCGGAGCTTGAGCATGTTCCGAATGATCGACTCGTACGGCTCGCCGAACGCCCACGGCTCCTGACGAGCCGTTCCCTTCTCGCTGTGATTGCGGCAATACGGCTGGAAGATGCCGAACTCCGTCCAACGTGCCAGCAGCTCGCCCGTCGCGTCGCCGGAGAAGCCACCGATATCGACCCCGGCCCAGGCCATACCGGATAGCCCCATGTTCTGGAGCTGCGGCATCGCCATCCAAAGGTGTTCCCACCAGGCCGAGTTGTCGCCGGTCCACTGCAGGGCGAAGCGCTGCAACCCGGCGTACCCGGCGCGGGAGATGACGAAGGGGCGGCGGTCCGGCCGCAGCCGCTCCATTCCTTCGCGCGCCGCCTGGGCCATGTAGTTGGCGTACAGGTTGTGCACCTGCGCGTGCAGCCGCGCCTGCCCACCACCGGGATGCACCGTGTCGTCCGGCAGGGTCCCGCGCGACGGGATGAAGACCGTCGGCTCGTTCATGTCGCACCAGATGCCGGCCACGCCCCGGTCCAGGAGTGCCGCGTGCTGCTCGCCCCACCAGGCACGGACATTCGGATCGCTGAAGTCGGGGAAGGCGCACAGGCCAGGCCAGACCACGTTGCGGTACTCCTCACCCGTCGGGGTCAGGCAGAAGTAGCCCGCATCGCGACCGGAGGTGTAGACCGGGTACGCCTCATCGACGCGCACGCCCGGGTCGACGATCGTTACCACCCGGAAGCCCTGCTCGCCGAGGCGCGCGATGAAGCCCTCCGGGTCGGGGAATCGCTCGGGGCTCCAGGTGAAAACGCGGAACCCGTCCATGTAGTCGATGTCAAGGTAGATCGCGTCGCACGGGATATCGCGCTCGCGGAAGGCGCGCGCGACCTCCTCGATGTCCTCCGCCGTCTCGTAGTTCCAGGAACTCTGGTGGTAGCCGAGCCCCCAGAGCGGCGGCATCGGGATGCGGCCGGTCAGGTCGGTATAGCGCTCCAGCACATCCCGCGGCGAGGGCCCGCTGAAGACGTAGTAGACCAGATCGCCCCCGATCGCGCTGAAGCACAGCCGCGATGGATCGAGCCGGGCGAGGTCGAACTCGCTCCGGCAGGGGTTGTCGAAGAAGAGCCCCCATGCCCTGCCCTCGCGGAGTGCCACGAGGAACGGAATCGAGGTGTAGAGAGCATTCATGGCCGCGTTGTGGCCGACGGGCGGGTCGACGTTCCAGAAGACCTGATGCGACGAGGTCTTCTCCAGCCCGCCGGTGCGTTCGCCGCAGCCGAAATAGCGCTCTCCGGGGATGCGCCGCTTGTAGAGGTAGACCGGCCGGCCCAGCGCGGCAGGGACGCCCCCCGCCGGAGCCGGCCCGGCGGCGCCCATCCCCAACTCGGGATCGTCCTCCAGGAAGGGTCGCCCGGAACCGTCGCGGAAGCCGATCCGGAGCGGATCGAGGTCGATCACCACCGCGGCGGCACCGGTCTCTAGACGCAGTGAGCCCGACTCTTCCGCGATGGTCACCTCTCCCGCCGCCCAGTCGTGCCGGGCGATGGCGGCGTCCGGGTAGACCACCGGCCGGCTATCGGGGAACATCCCGACCCGAAACAGGTCCGGTGACAGCACCGTTACCTCGACCGTCGTGGTGCCGGCCCGCAGGCGAACACTGGTGGGTCCCTGCTCAACCACCTCGGCTGCGCCCACCGCCTCGTACCCATCCGGGATCTGGACCGCTGCGACATCTTGCATCACGGCCGCATCCTCCTGGTCCGAAAACATCCTCAATGCATCCAGATCGCAGCTCTACCCCGCGCGAAGGTCGCACGAGTCGTTCCGCGAGCGCGGCAGGTCTTGCCGCGCTCGTGCTTCTCCCGCAGCGCATCGTGCGCGTTCGCACCCTATCCTGACAAGACCCAACCGGTGTGGGTGTGTTGCGCGGTGGGCCAGCGCGCGACGTGGTACCATCGCGTCGCCGCCACCAGCGATCACGTGCCGGCTCCCTCAGCGAAACGGAGGTCAACCATGCACGGCGCGCAGGTGCAGATCACCGTCGGCACGCTCATGCTCGATCTGGTCGCCTCGGCGTTTCTCGGACTGGGGTTGATCGTCGCGGCATCGCCGCTTGCGCTCTACTGGTGGATCCATGGGGACTACGACCGCTACATCTGGATCATCTCCGGTCCCGCCCCGTTCTCCCACTTCGGCGGCGGCCCGTTCCAGGCGGCAATGGGTATCGGCCTGCTCGCGCTGGGGGCGCTACTCTTGGGTATCGGGATCGCGCTCAAGTGGCTCGTCGTGCGACGTCAGGACGCGGAGATCGTGCTCTAGACATGGATCACGTCACGGTCCGCTTCTACGCGGAACTGAACGATTTCCTGCCCCGCAACCGGCGTCAAGTGCCCACCACCTACCCGCTGGCACGGCGCACCTCGATCAAGGATCTGATCGAATCGCTCGGGGTACCACACACCGAGGTCGATCTGCTCCTCGCCAACGGGGAATCGGTCGGCTTCGATTATGTCGTGCAGCCCGGGGATTTCATCAGCGTCTACCCGGTCTTCGAGTCGCTCGACATCAGCCCGCTCGTGCGCGTCCGGCCGAGCCCGCTGCGCGAGCCGCGCTTCGTCCTCGACACCCACCTCGGCAAACTGGCGGGGTACCTCCGGCTCCTCGGCTTCGATACTCTCTACCGCAACGACTACGACGACGCCACACTGGCGCGCATCTCGGCCGACGAGCGGCGCATCCTTCTGACCCAGGACCGCGGGTTGCTGAAGCGCAGCGCGGTAACGCACGGCTACTACGTCCGCGCGGCCGCGCCGCTCGACCAGGTGCGCGAGGTGGTGCGGCGATTCGACCTCGCCGGGTTGATCCAACCCTTCAGCCGGTGCCTGCGCTGCAACGGCCTGCTGCATCCGGTACCGAAGGCCGCCGTGCTCGACCGCCTTCCGCCCCGCACCCGGCATGAATACGACCAGTTCTGGCGCTGCGAGCAATGCGACCGCGTGTACTGGCAAGGCTCTCACTACGACCGCCTGTGCGCGCTGATCGCCGAACTGATGGAGCAGGTGCAAGGGGAGGCTACCTGAGCGAGGGAGAAGGTCCGCTTCTCCTACGTTAGGTACCCGCTACCCGGTCCGTGCCCGGCGGCTTTAGCCCCGGGCACGGGCTGCGGCGCGTGACCCTTCGGTCACCTATCCGATCCGGGCACACGCCGCGGCGCGAGATCCGTCCACCACCCATCCAGGGCACGGGCCACGGCGTGGGATCCTTCATGCCACCCAACCCCGGGCACGTGCTGGCGCGTACATCGGGACGCGGCCCGCCTACCCGGCGGAGCCGCCGCCCTTGATGCCGCCGCGGGTCAGCTCGGCCGGGTCGAGCAGCCGGTCGATCTCCTCGGGCGACAGGTCGGTCATCTCGGCGGCCACGTCCTTGATCCGGCGGTTCTCGGCGTAGGCCCGCTTGGCGATCTGCGCGGCCCGGTCGTAGCCGATGATCGGGTTCAGCGCAGTCACCAGGATCGGGTTCTTCTCGACCACGTCGTCGATCGCCTCCCGGTTGACGGTGAAACCGGCCACGGCCCGGTCGGCGAGCACCCGCGACGCGCTGGCAAGGATCTGGATCGACTGAAGCAGGTTGTAGGCAATCACGGGCAGCATCACGTTCAGCTCGAAGTTGCCCGCCTGGTCGCTGACGGTGATGGTGACGTCGTTGCCGATGACCTGGGCGCACACCATCATGACCGCCTCAGGGATCACCGGGTTGACCTTCCCCGGCATGATCGAGGAGCCGGGTTGCAGCGCCGGGAGGGCGATCTCAGCCAAGCCGCCCTGCGGCCCGCTGTTCATCCAGCGCAGGTCATTGGCGATCTTCATCAGGGCCACGGCGTAGGTCTTGAGCTGGCCGCTCACCTCCGTGGCGGTGTTCTGCGTCGCCTGCGCGGCGAAGTGGTTGTCCGCCTCGCGGAAGGGCAGGCCGGTGAGCTCCGCGAGGACGGCGGCAACGCGACTGCCGAATTCCGGGTGCGCGTTGATGCCGGTCCCGACCGCCGTGCCGCCGAGGGCAAGCTGCGCCAGGCGGGGCAGCGTGGCCTCGATGCGCTCACGCGCCAGCCGCACCTGCGCCGCCCAGCCGCCGATCTCCTGGCCCAGGCGCACCGGCATGGCGTCCATCAAGTGGGTGCGCCCCATCTTCACCACGTCGTCGGTCTCGGCGGCGCGGCGCTCAAGCATCTCCTGGAGGTGCGCCATCGCCGGCAGGAGTTGTTCGGCGATCTCGAGGTAGGCGGACACGTGGATGGCCGACGGGATGACGTCGTTACTGCTCTGCCCCATGTTGACGTCGTCGTTCGGGTGCACCGGCCGGCCGCCACCCGCAATCTGGGCTGCGCGAGTCGCGATCACCTCGTTGGCGTTCATGTTGGTCGACGTGCCCGAGCCGGTCTGGAAAATGTCGAGTGGGAACTCGCCGTCCCAGCGCCCGTCAGCCACTTCCTGCGCGGCCTCCGCGATCAGCCGCGCCTTCTCCTCGCTGAGCAGCCCGAGTTCGGCGTTGGTGCGAGCGGCCGCGAGCTTGATCAGGCCGAGGGCACGGATGAACGCGCGGGGGAAGCGCAGCCCGCTGATCGGGAAGTTTTCGACGGCGCGGGCGGTGGAGGCGCCGTAGAGCGCGTCGGCGGGCACCTGCATCTCGCCCATGCTGTCGCGCTCGATCCGATATCGCATCTCGTCGGATACAGTCATCCTCGTCTCCTCCGTGTGGTCCTCTCGCGGTCCCGAGTCGGCTATCGCCGTCCCAACGCAGGATACACCAGCCACCGCCGCCCCGCTGCCTCCGGTGCGGAGCAAGACAATCGTCCTGTTTCCCTTCGGGATCGTCATACCGTCACGTGCGACCTTTCGCTCATGGTACGAGATCGGCAGATTGCATACGATCGTGGCGCGGGTGGCCCGGTACGGCCGTGGCTCTCAACCGATCGGTGCGAAGCAAGGGCAGGTGGACCGACCGGAGGAGACCCTGGTGTCTAGTGCCATATACCATCCGCACCAGGCATACGAGGATGACGGAGGACTCCCCCGCCGCGTGGTTGGGCGCATCGGAGCTGCATTCTTCGCCCTGGCCGGCGTGGTCACGCTTTTCACGTTGCTGCTGCCGCCCGCCAGGCCGCACCACGTCCTTGGAGTCGCGCTCGTCGCCCTCGCGGCCATCGCCATCGGCATCACCAACTGGTTCCTTCCCTGGGACGCCTGGAGCCGTCGGGCGGCGCTCTGGTTTGTCCCTGTCGCGTTTACGCTGATCGCTCTCCACAATTACTTCGCCCGCGACGAGCCCGCTCGGTTCGGGCTCTTCTTTATCGTCAGCTTCACCTGGATTGGGCTCGCGTGCCCGCGGTGGACCTCGCTTCCATTCGTCCCGCTGATGGTCGTCGCCTACATCACCCCCCTGGTCGTTACCGGCACCTCCTTCTCCACCGCGTTGAGCGCTACCGTGTTCACAGCGCCGGTCTGCGTGCTGGTCGCCGAGGCGATCGCCTGGGTGGGAGAACGCCTCCGGGTCGCGCAGCGCTCACTCCGTGAGAGCGAGGTCCGCTTCCGGTCGCTGGTGCAAAACGCGTCCGACCTCGTCGCCGTCGTCGGCCCGGACGGGACCGCACGCTACGTGAGCCCTGCCATCCAGCACGTGCTGGGTTACCGCCCGGAGGACGTGATCGGGACGTCCGTCTTCGATCGCATTCACCCGGACGACCTCTCTCACGCCCGCGCGCAACTGTCGGAGCTGATCCATGGGGGTGGCACCATGCCGCCGACCCAATTCCGCTATCGCCGGCCGGACGGATCGTGGATCTTTGTCGAGGCCACCGCCACCAACCTGCTTGACAACCCGGCCGTCCGCGGCATCGTCATCAACGCGCGCGACATCAGCGAGCGGAAGCGGTTCGAGGAGGAATTGGTCTACCAGGCGTACCACGACGCGCTGACCGGCTTGCCGAACCGCGCCTTCCTCCAGAGGCGCCTCGCCGACTCCCTGGCCCAGGCCACGCGCGAGCGTACCAAGGTCGCGCTCCTTTTCATCGATCTCGACAACTTCAAGCTCATCAATGACAGCCTGGGTCACGAGGCCGGGGATCAGGTTCTGAGCGAATTCGGAAAGCGCCTCCTCGGCGGTATCCGGTGCGGCGACGTGGCGGCCCGTTTCGGCGGCGATGAGTTCATCGTGCTGATGCATGGCACCTCAGGCACTGACGCCGCGCTCGCGGCAGCCGACCGGCTCGCCGCGGTCCTTGCCGAGCCATACGTGGTGGACGGCCACGAGCTGGTCATCACCAACTCGATCGGTGTCGCGCTGGGTGGCGACCCTGACGATCGGCCCGAGGACTTGATCCGCAATGCCGACGCGGCGATGCACCGGGCCAAACTGCTGGGTAAAGCGCGGCGCGTCGTCTTTGATCCCGCCATGTACGACCAAGCCGTGGAGCGGCTCGCGCTGGAGCGCGACCTCCGTCGCGCGCTGGAGCACGGGGAATTCCGGCTCTACTACCAGCCGGTCCTCGACGTCCGCACCCGCCAACCGGTGGAAGTCGAGGCACTGCTGCGCTGGCACCATCCTGAGCGCGGTCCGGTCGCGCCAAGTGAGTTCATCCCGATCGCCGAGGAGACCGGACTCATCGTGCCGCTGGGACACTGGGTGCTGGCCGAGGCCTGCCGCCAGCTCGCCGCATGGCGCACGGAGTTTCCCGACTGCGCCCCGCGCGTGGTGAGCGTGAACCTCTCTGCCCGGCAGTTCCGCCACCCGTCGCTGGTCGCCGACATCGCCGAGATCCTTACCGACACGGGCCTGCCGCCGCAGTCGCTCAAGCTGGAGATCACCGAGAGCGTGATGATGGACGACACGGCGTCAACGCTCGACACCCTCTGCGCGCTCAAGCGGCTCGGTATCCAGTTGGCCGTCGACGACTTCGGCACCGGTTACTCCTCGCTCTCGTACCTCAAGCGCCTGCCCACCGACGCGATGAAGATCGACCGATCCTTTGCGCGGGGACTGGGCCAGAGCCGTGAGGATCAGGCCTTGGTGGAGGCGATGATCGCCGCTGCCAATGCCCTGCGACTTCAGGTGACGGTCGAGGGCGTTGAGACGGCGGAGCAACTGGATTTCCTCGAACGGATCGGCTGCGACCGGGTTCAGGGGTACCTCTTCGCGCCGCCAATGCCGGCCGATGCAGCCGCCCACTTCTTGCAGACCGGCCCCCGAGTGAGCGGCTCCTACCACCCCGTCTTGCCGTGATTCGCAGCTTCCGCGGCTTCCATTGTTGACCCAAACGCGGTATTATGCGGGTTACCGATGAGGATCGTGAAGCTGACCCCATCCCGTTTCGGGAGCGTCAGCATGACCACGACCTCGCCGCGAGGGGTAAAGACAGGGGAGGACGGTGGTGCCGGCGCGCGGTCGGGCTGATTGGCTCACGATTGCCTTCATCAGCGCGTCGCTCGCCCTGGCAACCGGGGTGGAGTTTATCCTCCCGCGTGGCTATCTCACGCCCTCCCTCTACGCCATACCGATGATGATTGTGGCGCGGCGTGGTTCCCCACGCTTGGTGATGCTCGTCGGGGCGGTCGCCGCGGCACTCTACCTCCCGTCTGCTCTGAGGCGAGAGGAGTCCATCGCGACGTTGGTCGTAGGCATCCTGGGGCTCCTGGCCATCGCCGTGCTGGCGATCGAGTTGGCCCGCCACCGCCTGGGCACCCTCCGGCGCGCCACGACGGCTGAGGAAGCCGACGCCGAATCGCGGCGCATCCTGGAGAGTATCAGCGACGGCTTCGTCGCCCTCGATGCGCAGGGCCGCTTCACCTATGTCAACCGGCGCGCGGAACAGCTCCTCAAAGTGCCACGCGAGGAGTTGCTGGGGAACACCCTGCAGGCCGCGTTGCCGGATGCCGACGACGCGTTCTTCGTGGAGATGATCCGCGAGGCGCTCAGTGATCAGGTCGCGCGGCAGTTCGAAGCGTACTGCGCCCGAGCCGACGTCTGGTTGGAGGTCCGGGTGTCCCCCAGCGACGGAGGCGTCACCGTCTACGTCCGCGACGTGACCGAGCGCCACCGTGCGGAGCGCGCCCGGGAAGAAGCCGCCGCGGCGCGAGCCGTTGCGGCGCGGCGGGTTGCGTTCCTGGCCGAAATGAGCCGCGAGCTGGCGGCGGTCGAGCCCAACTACCAGGCCATGCTCCAGCGCGTCGCCGATCTGGCGGTTCCGGAACTGGCGGATTGGTGCCTGATCTACCTCGCCGATCCGGTCGCGGGGTTCCGGCGCGTTGCCGTGACCCACGCGGACCCGGCGGACGCGGAGCTGGCCGAGGCACTGCTGGCCGCCCCGATTCCAGCCAGAACCCAGGCGTTGCTGAACCAGCTCTTGGAGGGTCAGGGGCCGATGGTAGGATCGGCGGTCGACTGGGCGACCACGCGCCGTGACCTGACCCTGGAAGAGGACGTGCTCGGTCGCGCCTTCGACGTCTCCTCCTTCGTGGCCGTCCCCCTGGTCCCGCGCAACCGGATGCTGGGTGCGATCGTCTGGCTCCGCCGCGCGGGATCTCGACCCTACGAGCCCATCGACAGTGCCTTCCTGGAGGAGGTCGCCCGCCGCAGCGCCCTCAGCGTGGACAACGCACGGCTTTACCAGGAAGCGCGTGAGGCGATCAAGGCCCGAGATGAGTTCCTGTCGGTGGCGGCGCACGAACTGCGCACCCCCTTGACGAGTATCAAGGGGTACATCCAACTGCTGGATCGTCGCCTCACCGTCGAGCAGCCCGACATCGCCGCGCTGCGGGCGTCAATGGAGAAGTTGCGGCCGCAACTGGCGCGCTTTGAACGCATCGTCCGCGACCTCCTCGACATCTCGCGCATCGATCGCGGGAACCTGGCCCTCCAGCGCGAACCGTGCGACCTGGCAGCGCTCGCCCGCGAGGTGTTCGACGCCGTCGAGCACAGCGTCGACCACGATCCGGCGCAGCCGATGCGGCTGTCCGCCCCCGACAGCCTCATGGGCATCTGGGACGGAGCACGCATCACCCAGGTCCTGGCAAACCTGCTCTCGAACGCCCTCAAGTTTTCGGGCGGCCGCGGGGAAATCGTGATGGAGATCCGCCGCGAGGACGCGCATGCCGTGATTTGCGTGCGCGACCAGGGAGTGGGGATGACGAAGGAAGAGCAGTCGCGGGTCTTCGAGCCCTTCTTCCGCGCCGACAGCATCGTCGGGCACATTCCCGGCACCGGTCTGGGACTCCACATCACCAAGCGCATCGTCGAGCTGCATGGCGGGAGCATCACCGTCGAGAGCACGCCGCGCATCGGCAGCACGTTCACGGTGCGCCTCCCCCTGACACCACCTGACCCGATGTCCGTGGCCCCCCCGAGCGGCGCCACGGACACCGCACGCGATGGCGGGTGACTGCCTCGCACGCTCGACAGCGCCGTCGATCGGCTACACTACCGCCGGCCCCGCTGGGGGACCACGTCAACGGGGAAGGAAAGGACGCTCGATGGTAGACGAGCAATGGCTGCGTGCCGCCTCCGACACGGAGGAGGCCGTGACGCTGACCTCTCAGCTTGTCGCGATCCGCAGCTACCCGGGCGAGGAGGGCGCGGTCCAGCGCAAGGTTGCCGAGTGGCTGCGGGAGAACGGGCTGGAGCCCGAGTTGATGCCGACCGAGGGCGACCGGCCAAACGTCGTGGCACGGGTCGAGAACGGTGAAGGCCCCACGCTGCTGCTCAACGGGCACGTCGATACCGTTCTCGCCGCGGCCGGGTGGTCCAGCGACCCGTGGCAGGCGCGGCGCGATGGGGACCGGCTCTACGGGCTCGGTGCAGGCGACATGAAAGCCGGCGTCGCCGCCGCGATGCTCATCACCCGTGCCCTCGCCCAGCGGCGCGATCTCTGGCGGGGGACCGTGATCTTCAGCTCGGTCGTCGACGAGGAGGCGTATTCCATCGGCGCCCGCGCGCTGATCGACGCCGGGATCCGCGCTGATGCCTGCATCGTCACCGAGCCGTCGTGGGATCGTCCGACGTTGGGCGGAGTCGGCAAGGTACTCGTACGCGGCGACGTGATCGGCCGCGCCTCACACGGCTCAATGCCGGAGGAGGGCGTCAACGCCGCGGTCGAGGCGGCCCGGCTCGTCGCGCGCCTGGACGAGATGCCGCTCGGGCAGCACCCGCGGATGAAGTCCTCGCAATCGGTCCTCAGCTTCCACAGCGGCTCGGAGCAGTACGTCATCACCGTCCCGGAGCGAGCACGCTTCACCATCAACCGCCACATCGTGCCGGGCGAGACGAACGAGAGCGTGTTGGCGGAGATGCGCGCGCTGGCAGACTCGCTCGACTCCCCGGCGACCTTCGAGTTCGCCATCGACCCGCCCTACTACCCGCCCTGGGAGCAGCCGGTCGAGCACCCACTGGTGGAGCGATTCAGCCGCGCCTACGCGGCAGAACTAGGCAAGGAGCCGGAGTTCGGCTACTTCCCGGGCGTGTCGGACGCGAACTACTTCTCAGCGGACGCAGGGATCCCGACGATCCAGTTCGGCCCGCGCGGCGTGGGGCTGCACCAGCGCGACGAGTGGGTCGACATCCCCACCATCGGGGGCGCGATTCGGATCATCCTGCGCCTGGCACTCGACCTGCTCCAGTAATCGCGCGGAAGAACCAGCCGCATCGAGATCGTCGCTGCCCGTGCCGCTCCGGTCATCCCAGCCGGAGCGGCACGGGGCAATCCCCGGCAGCCCACCAACTCTGACCCGCCGGGGTCAGTCGCGGGCGCTTCCCGCGACCACGACGACGAGGAGCGCGAGGGCCACGACTACGGTAAGCGCCGCGCGTAACCCGGCCACGTCAGCCAGGAGTCCGATCAGGGGCGGACCGGCGAGGAACCCGAAGTAGCCGAGCGCGGTGATGGTGGCGATCACCGTCCCGGTCGGCGCGTCGCGCGTTCGTCCCGCGGCCCCGATCACCGTCGGGAAGAGGGTCGACAGCCCGGCCCCGACCAGCCCGAAACCGAGGACCGGCAGCCCTGTGCCGTCCGGTAGCAGGGCCAGCGCCATCCCGGCGCCCGCGACGACGCCACCGAGGCGCAAGAGGACCACCGCGCCAAGCCGGGCGTTGAGGACGTCGCCCACCAGCCTGCCGCCAGCCATGGCTAGCGAGAAGGCCGCGAAACCGGCCCCGGCCAGTGCCGCCCCCGCACCCACGTTCTGGCGCAGGAAGACGGCGCTCCAATCCGCCACTGCCCCTTCGCTCATGAGCACGCAGAAGGCGATCGTGCCCAGGGCGAGCATTCGCACGGACGGCCGCAGCGATCCGCGAGACGCCCGTTCCCGAGACTCAACCGTGGCCGGGAGGAGGCGCCCCGCGGCCACCGCCACCATGGCGCCGAGCACCACGCCCGCGCCTACGAGGTGGAGAACCGGTCCGACGCCGAGCGCGGCGACCGCGCCGCCGACGGCCGATCCCGCCAGCCCGCCTCCGCTGAAGACGGCGTGGAACGAGGACATGATCGGCCGCTCGTAGCGCGCCTCGACGGCGACCGCCTGCGTGTTCATCGCCACGTCCAGCGAGCCACTCGCGATCCCGAAGAGGACGAGCGCGGCGAGCAGGGTGGCGCCACTGCCGGCCAGCGGCGGCAGCGTGAGCGTGGCGCAGGTGCCGAGTGCCGCCACGATGGTGACGGACCTGCTGCCCCAACGGACACTCGCCCATCCCGAAAGCGGGACGCCGACCAGTAAGCCGAGCGGCAGGCCAAACAATGCCACCCCGAGCGCGCCCGCGCTGAGACCAAGCGCCTGCTGCACGTCGGGGATGCGCACAACCCAGTTGCCCTGGACCGCACCAGCGACGAAGAACATCGTCGCCACGGCGAGCCGGGCCGCGCGGGGCGGGCTGAGCTTGGACGCGACCGACTGGCTCACGTGCACCCCCTGCTACGTACGCGGGCATCTTTCCACCCCTGTCGCACCGGGCGGGCATCGATCCTGCTCAGCGGCTGCAGCGACCCGTTTCCCGCAAGTGGGCCGAGCCGCGGGTCGCGCGCGACGAGGAGGAATCCGTGACGGCAACCGTGCGAAAAGTCCGGCCGGGGAAGCCGTTCCCGCTGGGCGCAACCTGGGACGGTGAGGGGGTCAATTTCGCGCTCTACTCCGAACACGCCACCGGGGTGGAGCTTTGTCTGTTCGACGAGTCGGGAGAGACTGAGGTCGAGCGCATTCCTTTGTGTGAGGTCACGGCCCACATCTGGCATGCCTACATCCTCGGGCTCGGCCCCGGCCAGCGATACGGCTTTCGGGTGTCCGGACCGTTCGCGCCGGAGGAAGGGCACCGCTTCAACCCCAACAAGCTGCTGCTCGATCCGTATGCCCGCGCCATCAGCGGCAGCGTCAGCTGGGAGGCTCCAGTCTTTGCCTACCCGCTCGGCCACCCGGACGAGGATCTGGCGTTCGACGAGCGGGATGACGCCTGGGGCATGCCGAAGTCGGTCGTGGCTCACTCGTACTTCGACTGGGGCGACGACCACCCGCCGCGCATCCCGTGGCACCAGTCGATCATCTACGAGGTGCACGTCAAGGGGTTCAGCGCCCGCAACCCCGACGTGCCGCCCGAGGAGCGCGGGACGTACGCCGGGCTGGCCTCGCCGGCAAGCATCGAGTACCTGAAGCAACTCGGCGTCACAGCGGTGGAGCTGCTGCCGGTGCACGCCTTCCTCGACGACATGCACCTGGTCGGGCGCGGGCTGCGCAACTACTGGGGCTACAACACGATCGGCTACTTCGCACCGGAGGCCCGCTACTCCAGCAGCGGCAACAGCGGCGGGCAGGTGGCGGAGTTCAAGCGCATGGTGCGTGAGCTCCACCGGGCGAACATCGAGGTCATCCTGGATGTGGTCTACAACCACAGTGCCGAGGGCAATCACCTGGGCCCAACCCTGAACTTCCGCGGTATTGACAACCGCAGTTACTACAAGCTCGTGCCGGACAACCTGCGCTACTACCAGGACTACACCGGCACCGGCAACAGCCTGAACGTCGGTCATCCACAGGTCCTGCGCCTGATCATGGACAGCCTGCGCTACTGGATCCTCGAGATGCACGTCGACGGCTTCCGCTTCGACCTCGCATCCACGCTGGCGCGCGAACTGCACGATGTGGACCGCCTCTCCGCCTTCTTCGACATCATCCACCAAGATCCGGTGATCTCCCAGGTGAAGCTCATCGCCGAGCCGTGGGACGTCGGCGAAGGCGGATACCAGGTCGGCAACTTCCCGATCCTCTGGGCGGAGTGGAACGGGAAGTACCGCGACGCAGTGCGCCGCTACTGGCGCGGCGATGAGTCACAGGTCGCCGAGCTCGGCTACCGGCTGACGGGCAGCAGCGACCTCTACGCCAGCGACGGCCGTCGCCCCTACGCCAGCATCAACTTCGTCACGGCGCACGACGGCTTCACCCTACGCGACCTCGTCAGCTACAATGAGAAGCACAACGAGGCGAACGGGGAAGAGAACCGGGACGGCACGGACGACAACCTCTCCTGGAACTGCGGCGTCGAGGGGCCAACCGACGACCCGGAGATTAACGCGCTGCGTGCCCGGCAGCAGCGGAACTTCCTCGCCACATTGCTCTTCTCCCAGGGCGTGCCGATGATCTGCGGTGGCGACGAGATCGGTCGCACCCAGCAGGGCAACAACAACGCCTACTGCCAGGACAACGAGATCAGTTGGTACGACTGGGAACTCGACGACGAGCGGCGCGCGCTCCTCGACTTCACCCGGCGCCTGATCGAGACCCGGCTCCGGCATCCCGCGCTGCGCCGCCGCAAGTTCTTCCAGGGGCGGCGGATCCGCGGCTCGGACGTGCGGGACATTACCTGGCTGCGCCCCGACGGGGGTGAGATGACCGAGACCGAGTGGGAGGCGAGCTGGGTACGCACGCTCGGGGTTCGCCTCGACGGCCGCGCCCTGGACGAGCTGGACGAGCGCGGCGATCCGATCGTCGACGACACGCTCCTCCTCCTGCTCAACGCCCACGCGGACACCGTCCCAATGACGTTGCCTCAGCCCCTGCCGGGTACGGTCTGGGAGGTCGTGATCGACACGGCCGAGCCGGATCTGGAGCCAGGGGTACGCCGGCTGGAGGCAAGCGAGCCGTACCAGCTCCGCGGGCGGTCGATCGCGCTCCTACGCGAGGTCGAGCCGGGCGACCGCGCGTGATCGCCGCAGGGACCATGGTGGAACGGATCTCGCAATCGGCGTCGGTGAGACGACCCCGGCGTCCGGCCGGTGGTGAACACCTGTGGGGAACAGGGAGAGGATGCGATGATCAAAAAGGAGTACACGAAGACTGGCCGCTCCTGCCGCGTGACCTTCGAGCTGCCACCGGGCAGCGCCGAGCGGTCGGTCTCCGTCGTGGGGGACTTCAACGATTGGAACGAGGAGGCCACCCCATTGAAGCGGCGGCGCGACGGTAGCTTCAGCATCACGATTTCGGCGAAGCCCGGACGCCGCTACCACTTCCGCTACCTGATCGACGGCCATCGCTGGGAGAACGACCCGGCGGCCGACGGGTACGCCCCCAACCCCTTCGGCACCGAGGACTCGGTCATCGAGATCTAGCCCCGCCGGGTCCGTGCCGGGCCGAGTGGTTGTATCCTAGCCACCACAGCCGAGCCGGTTGGCATACCGGGGTGACTCCCGGTGCCCGAGCGGGAGGGAGTGGCACGATGGCGTACGAAACCGCCTTCACCATGGATACGTCGAGCATCAAGTACGGCCCCGGCGTCACCCGCGAGGTGGGGCACGACATGGCCGCGCTCGGCGCGCGCCGCGTCATGGTGGTGACCGACCCACGTGTGGCCCAGACCGAAGCGGTGGCGGTGACCATGGAGTCGCTGCGGAGCGCCGGGATCGACGCCGTGCTCTACGACCAGGTGCGCGTGGAGCCGACCGACGTCTCGTTCAAGGATGCGATCCGCTTCGCCGAGGAGGGCCGGTTCGACGGGTACGTGGCCGTCGGCGGCGGGTCATCCATGGACACCGCCAAGGCGGCCAACCTCTACGCCACCTACCCGGCCGACTTTCTCGCCTACGTCAACCAGCCGATCGGCGAGGGGCGTCCGGTGCCCGGCCCGCTCAAGCCGTTGATCGCCATTCCGACCACCGCTGGGACCGGCAGCGAGACGACCGGCGTCGCCATCTTCGACCTGACCGAGATGCACGCCAAGACCGGCATCGCCCACCGCGCGCTGCGGCCGGTCATGGGCATCATCGACCCGAACAACACACGTTCCCTCCCGCCGATGGTGGCCGCCTGCTCCGGGCTCGACGTGTTGAGCCACGCCATCGAGTCGTACACGGCGCTGCCGTACAACCGGCGGGAAGCGCCGCCGTCGCTGGAAATGCGCCCGGCCTACCAGGGGGCCAACCCGATCAGCGACATCTGGGCGCGCGAAGCGATCGCGCGCGTCTCGCGCTACATCGTGCGCGCGGTGGAGGATCCGGACGATGAGGAAGCGCGGGGGCAGATGCTCCTGGCCGCCGCCTTTGCGGGCATCGGCTTTGGCAACGCCGGGGTCCACCTGCCCCACGGGATGTCGTACCCGGTCTCGGGCATGGTGCGCGACTACATCCCCGAGGGCTATCCCCAGGACCACCCGATCATCCCGCACGGCATGTCGGTCATCCTGCACACCCCGGCGGTGGTGCGCTTCACGGCGCCGGCCAACCCGGAGCGCCACCTGGAAGCGGCGCGCCTGATGGGCGTCGACACCCGCGGCGCGGGACCCGAAGACGCCGGTGACCTCCTGGCCGGGGCCATCATCAAATTGATGCGGCGCCTCGGGATGCCCAACGGCCTGCACGCCGTCGGGTTCGAGCGCGACGACATCAACGCGCTGGTGGCCGGCACCCTGCCGCAGCACCGCGTCACCAAGCTGGCACCGCGTCCCGCCGGAGAGGCCGAACTGCGCCAGCTCTTCCTCGACTCCATGCGCTGCTGGTAGGACACGAAGAGCGCCGGCACGGATGCCGGCGCTCTTCTTCATGCCGATGGTGTTGCCGACCGGGATTACTCGCCCCACGTCTCCCGGAGGACGCGGACCCAGTTGCCATGGGCCAGCTTCTTCAGCGCCTCGTCGTCGTAGCCGCGATCGCGCAGCGCCTGCATGAGCTTCGGGAGCCCTGCTGCGTCCTTGAGCTCGTTCGGCACGACCGCGCCGTCGAAGTCCGATCCCAGCCCGACGCAGTCGATCCCCATCCGCTCGACGAGATAGTCGATGTGATCAACCATGGTTGAGATCGGGGTGTCCGGGTCCATGGCGCCGTCGGCGCGCAGGAAGCCGACGTGGAAGTTCAGGCCGACCATCCCGCGCCGCTCGCGGATTGCGTCGAGCTGCTTGTCAAGCAGGTTGCGCGGCGAGTTCGACAGCGCCCAGGCGTTGGAGTGCGTCGCCACCAGCGGCGCGTCGGAGATCTCCGCCACCTCCCAGAAGGTCTTCTCGTTCGCGTGGGACAGGTCGATCATCACCCGCTTCCGGTTGAGCTGCCGGATCAACTCCTTCCCCGCGTCGGTCAGGCCTTCGCCGATGTCCGGCGTGCCGGGGAAAATGTTCGGCACCCCCGCCGCGAACGCGTTCTGCCGGAAGTGGGTGATCCCGACCGAGCGCAGCCCGGCCTCGTAGAAGACCTCCAGCGCGTACCCATCCGGGTCGAGCGCGTCGGCCCCCTCGAAGTGCAGCAGCATGGCGAAGACGCCGGTGTCGAGGCACTCCTGCAGCTCAGCCGCGGTGCGGATGATCCGGCACTGCCCGTTCGACTCCTGCGCGATGCGGATCAACTCGCCCAGCCGCGCCAGCGCATCCGACTGCGCATCCTCGAGCGGGATCGGCGGCGGCCACCCCTTCTCGGGGTCGAAAGCGGTACCGATCTTCTCCGCGCGGCCCGTTACGTCCACCGCCGTGACCGCCGTCGAGGGATCACCCTCTCCCGGGCGCTGCTTGCGGCTCCGCGGCAGCACCGCGAAGAAGCCGCCGCCCAGCCCACCGGCGCGGGCACGCGGCAGGTCGATGTGTCCCTTCTCCGCACGCTCGAAGAACGAGCGCCCGCCCGGCCCGTCGAACCCCTCGCCAGCCAGGCTGATGATGGTGTCGTTATGTCCGTCGAAAATCGGCGGAAAGCCTCCACCCTGAGTCGACGCGCTCATACGCCCTCTCCCACTGGCACCGCGCGGCGCGCGGCGCGTCCCTTCGTCAGTCCGCACGGTTGTACGGCCATTCCGGAGCTGCTGTCAATCCGGCCCCGCGGCGAAGAAGTGAGCCAATCGGCCAGGGTGAGGCCGGATCACTTGCGAAACAAGGATCAACGTAGCCATGGATCGCCATCTGCGGGGAATTCTGTGCGCATCGGGATGCAGGGAGTCGGCGTCTCATTATCCCGGACAAAGGCAGGAGTGGTCACCATGTCGCGGCTCGACCTCACACGCGGCCAGGAGAACGTCTTCGAGCGCGCCATTCACCTGCCGGTCGACGAAATCGACTGGAACCTGAGCACGCTCGAGTTCAAGGTCACGCCCCACGGCGACCCGAAGCACGAGCTGATCCACAAGTCGTCGCAGTCGCCACCCGGCGGGATCCAGCTCGTGGACTCCGAGCACGCGCGGGTCGTGCTGGCAGCGGACGACACACTGGAACTCCCGGCGCCCGGCGACCGGTTCGATTGGAGCCTGGAGCTCTACCTGGGCACGCACAACCGCTACGTGCTCGATGACGGCGTGCTCGAAGCGACCTGACCAAGCGCGGCGCCGCCCGCCGGCACGGCGTGGGCCGGGCTCAGGCTTGAGCCCGGCCCACGCGGCACCGCATCCACGACTAGACGCCGAGCGTACGCCGTACCTCGTCCAGATCGGCGTGAACGGTGTGCACCGCGCCCGGCAGCGCCGGGAAGATCGGGTTCTTGAGCACGGTTCCGGTCGCGAGCACCACGACGCGCTCATCGCGGCTCACCAGCCCGGCCTCCAGCGCAACCTCCAACCCGGCCATCGCCGCCGCACCGGCCGGCTCGGCCAGGATGCCCGCCGACGCCGCCAGCGTGCCGATGGCGCGCACCATCGCGTCGTCGCTCACCGCAACGAAGGCGCCGCCCGAGTCGCGCACATCGCGCAGCACCGCCGCCCCGCTCAGCGGCTGGCCCACCGCGATACCGTCGGCGATGGTGTGGGGCACCACCGGCTCGACCGGGCCACCCCGCTCCCAGGCCAGCTTCACCGGCTGGCACCCCTCGGCCTGGACGCCGATGATCCGAGGCACGCCCGACGCGACACCACAGGCGACCAATTCACGGAACCCCTTCGCCAGCGCGCTGAGGGTCACCCCGTCGCCGATCGGCGAGACCACCACGTCCGGCACCGTGCGATCCAACTGCTCCCAAATCTCGAAGGCGACGGTCTTCTTCGCCTCCAGCGTGGCCGGGTTGTACCCCGTGTTCCGGTCGAACCAGCCGAACTCGCGCGCAGCCCGACGCGAGAAGCGCATCGCCGCGTCGTAGCCCTCGCGGACCTTCAGCACCGTCGCCCCGGCGAGCCGCATGAGCGACAGCTTCGACTCCGCGACCTGCTCCGGCACGAAGATCACCGCCCGCAGTCCCGCCGCGGCCGCCCCGACAGCCAGCGAGACGGCGACGTTGCCGGTCGAGGCGCAGCTCACCGTCTGTGCCCCGGCGCGCATGGCGTGCTCCAGCACCATCGCCGTGGCGCGGTCCTTGTTCGAGCCGGTCGGCCCGCGCGTTTCATCCTTCACCCAGAGGTGCGCCATCCCCAGCCGGCTCCGCAGCCCGGGAGGCGCAACCAGCGGCGTCCCCCCGACCGGCAGCGGGTAGTGGATCGGCCCCTCCTCCAGCGGCAGGAGCGCACGGTAGCGCCACATACCGGCCTCACCTGCCGGCGCGGCCGGCAGCAAGTCCGCGGCGTAGGCGTACCGGTACTCCACGCGCCCCGCATCGGCCCGCGCCTCGGCGAGACTCACATTGTCGAACGACTCTTCGGTTCCGTCGTCGTACACGACCGTCGCGCCGGTCGGAATGCCCATCTCCACTCCCTCTACCTTCACCGATCCAGTCGATTCGGTCGGCATCGGCCGAGCCGCCCCGCCTCTCAGCCGCGCTCGGTCAGGTGCCGCGCGATGGCGGCATAGCCCCGCGCCGCCGCCTCCAACTGGGCGATCTCGATGTACTCGTCGACCCGGTGGGCCATCTCCTCATCACCCGGCCCAAACCCGATGGTCGGGATGCCGAGCCGCCCCGCGGTGCCGCTCCCGTTGGTGCAGAAGGCATAGTGACCGAGCCGCGTCGGCACCCCCGCCTCCTCCAACGCCGCGAGCGCCCCGGCAACCAGCGGGTGGTCGTCGGAGAAGAACCAGGCGGGGGCGAAGTTCGGCGCCTCCACGCGCGCCCCCGTGTAGCTCTCGAAGTCGTCCACCGCAATCGTCGCGGTCCCGGTCGCCCCGGTCCGCGCCAGCGCCCGGTCCATCCGCTCCCGGATCGGCGCCAGCACCGACCCCTCCGTCTCTCCCGGCAGCGTCCGCCGGTCGAAGGTCGCCACGCAGCGGTGCGGCACGACCGAGAGGCCGGGATACGGCTCCGACAGGATATCAGTCAACACCAGGATTCCCTGGCCGAGTACGGGATGCCGGGTCGGCTCAAGGTCTCGCAGGGCGACGATGACGTCGGCCATTGCCTCCGCCGCGTTGATTCCGAACTCCGGCCGGGAGGAATGCGTCGGCCGTCCGTTAACCTCAATCCGAATCTCAGCCCGCCCGCGCTGGCCCCGCGCGACGGTCAGCCCGGTTGCCTCACAGATCACCACCGCGTCGGGCTTGACCCGCCGGGCGACGTGCTCGAGCGCCGGCCCTTCGACCAGCTCCTCGGCCACCGTCGCCGACACGACCACCCGCCCCCGGCGCAGCGACCCGCGCAGCGAGGCGATCCCGTGCACCGCGGCCGCCAGCGGCCCCTTCATGTCCATCGAGCCGCGACCGTAGAGCCGATCGCCCACCACCTCACCCCAGGGGTGCCGCGACCAGTCGTCCGGGTTGCTCACCCCCACGGTGTCCATGTGGGCATCGAACAGAATACATGGCCCAGGACCGGCGTCGATCGTGCCGACCACATTCCCCAGGTCGTCCGTCTCGATCGCGAAGCCCAGGCGCTCCATTTCGGCGGCCACGATTCGGGCCACCGCCCCCTCCGCCCCCGACGGGCTCGGCTCCCGCACCAGCCGCAGCGTGAAATCCACCAGCTCGCCGGCGTTCACGATTCGATCCCCCTCCGGATCTGCCATGACCCATCCCTCCTCTCATCGACGCGGCCCCGGACGCGCCACACGACCTCACCCCCGGCCCGGCGATCATTCTCCCAGCCCGGCCACCTGCGCGCCAGGTTGCGGACGTTTGTGGTGTGGCGGTATGCCGGACTCGCGCTGGTGGCCGGGCCGCCGCTCATGACCCTTTAGCAACCGCTTGGATACACCCGACCGCAGCCCGCAACGCGACGGCCACGAGCCGCAAACGGCCACGAGCCGCAATAGGTGACAGGAGGGTCCGCGCGCCGTGGCAGGTGCCCGGGGGCAATGGAGTTTGACACATTGATTGAGGTGTAGGCGGTCGGTCCGTGCCCCGGGGGTGGCGTGAAGGATTCCACGTCGTGTCGCGTGCCCGGGGCTAAAGCCGCCGGGCTCACAATAAAAGCCCGCTGATGATGTTTCACAACTAATTCGGATCATGCCTGCCTGGGCCCATCGGTGCGTGCGGAGCGCTCAGCGCAGCGTTTGCCGTGTCCCGTCGTACCTGGCAGCGGTCCTCGGAGAGATCGTCCGATTAAGTTGTGAAACATCATAAGCGGGCTGGGATGGGGCATGGCTCACGGCCCGGTGATACGGTGTTCACCGCTCGGTCCGTGCCCGGGGCTCAAGCCACCGGGCTGAGAAGGCGAAGCCCACTGAAGAGGCTAGGGACGCGGCACCCGGCGGGTGGCCGAAACGGATACGCCGGGATGTCGGCATTACAGCCCCTTCAGTGGGCCTACCAAAATATCAGCCCGGCAGCTTGAGCCCCGGGCACGTGCCGGGACGGCGGACACCCACAAGATTCGGCGAACACTATGAGTCCGGGCACAGACCGGGCTGCGAGACTCGGGGCCGAGGTCTGCGTCCCGGTTCCCCCAGCCGGCTCTAGCCGGCTTCGCCTTGTCAGCCCGGGGCTTGAGCCCCGGGCACGCGCCGACCGCGTACTCCCACGAATTCAGCAAGTTCCATAACCCCTGGGAACGCTCACCCCCGGGCGTATGCCGTTACGCCGCTCGCGCGTCAGTCTGCCTCGGCGGTGGCGGGGACCAGCGATGCTTCCTCTTCGGCCAGCTTGGCCGGGGAGCGCTGCGCGATCGGGTCGAGCCGGCGGGTGACCAGGATGGTGATGCTGGCGAAGACGCAGGCGATCATGAATGGGATCTGGTAGCCGGTGAAGTTCAGGATGAACCCCGCCGTGATCGGCACGATCACCGCGGCGGCATGCTGCAGGGTCAGGCCGGTCGCCAGCGACGGGGCCACATCCGCGACCGGGGCGATCTTGCGCAGGTAGGTCGCCGCTCCTACGGCTGACAGCGGGAAGATGAGCGAGTAGATCAGGTAGCAGGCGGCCGCGATGTAGAGGTTGTCGACCAGGGCGTAGCCGAGGAGCGCGGCGATGTAGGCCAAGTTGATCGCGCCGAGCACCTCGCGCTCACCCCGGAGGTCGATCATGCGCCCGATCCAGGGGCCGACCACCATCGAGGCCAGGCTCACCACGACCAGGAGCGCGCTCACACCGGGCACCGAGAGCCCGTAGTGGTTCACCAGCACCCACAGCCCGAAGGAGAAGAAGATCTGCTGCCGCGCTCCATCGAGCAGGCTCAGGTAATAGTAGAAGCGGTACGCGCGGCGAATGACGATGGGCTCGCGGCGTGGCCGGTGGGGTACCTCGTGCCCGTCGCGCAGGTTCGGGATGCCGAACGCCGCGATAGCCCCGATCAGTGCCAGGGCCCCGGCGATGAGGAATGCGCCGTTGAACGAGATCCACCCTTGACGGAAGGTAACCAGCACCAGGAGCATCGCCGCCAGTGAGCCGGCGCTGTTGATGGCCGACATCCGCCCCAGCACGATCCCCGCGCGGTCGGCCGTCGTCAGGCTCATGCCCAGCGCGTGCTGGGTCTGGAGCACCGTGTGGTACCCCATCGAGGAGATGATGACCCACGGGGTGACGGTCCAGAACGAATTCGAGACGCCGAAGAGCCCGTAGCCGATCGCCAGGAGCACCAGCGCCCCGGCGGTCAGGCGCGGGATAGACATGCGGTAGAACAGCGCGGTCAGGAAGATGAGAAGGAAGCCGGGGATCTCACGGATCGCCGTGATGTAGCCGAATTGCGGCCCGGCGAGGCCCAGAACATCCTCGAAGTAGTTCGTGACCACGTTCTGCTGCATGGCCATCGCCATGCCGAAGCACGCCGTCATGGTCGCCAGCAGCAGGAAGCCGCGCCGCGCGGCCGGACTGGCCGTCTCGACCCATCTGTGGAGCATCTCAACTCCTGATCGTCATACGTCATGCATCATACGTCACACGTGTTCCGTGCTCCGCGTTGCGTGGGAGCACCATACCCTGCGGTCTCACCATGGCACCGCTTGACATGAACGGGACACGGAACACGCAACACGTATGACGCATGACGCATGACGTATCACGCATCACGCCTCACTCCCGCTTGGCGGCCTGCAGGCTTTGCTCCGTGGGCAGCAGCAGGCAGAGCGGGATCGCGATGAGCGCCAGAACTACTTGCAGGCGCATCGCCATCTGGATCCCGAGCGCGTCGGCGACGGCGCCGGTGATCGGGACACCGATTGCGCCGGTGACAAAGCCGAGACCCAGGATCAACCCGGATGCAATTCCTGCTCGACCGAGCATAAGCTGCTGCGCCATCACGAGCAAGAGCGGTGCGGTGGAGGCCGCCAACAGGCCGACCAGGGCGCCGGTGACGAACGCAATCGGCCCGGTGAACTGTGCAAAGAGGAGCACGGTGGGAACCGTCAGGACCAGCGAACCGAGGATCACCGCCCGCCGGCCATAGCGGTCGGCGAGGTTGCCCGAGCCGATCGTGCCCACGGCGCTGCACAGGGTGATGACGGTCGCCAGGGCGCCGTAGAAGCCCTTGGAGTAGCCCAGGGACTCATACCAGGTCGGCACGTACGCCTGGATACTGCTCATGCTCCAGGAGCGCGCCATCATGACCAGGATCACGGCGGTCATGGCAAGCTTGGGGATCGGGGCCGGTTTCACCCGGGCGTGGCCGGCGCGAACTGCGGGCCGGACCGCGATCGCCCGCATCTCGTAGAGCAGCCAGGCGGCGATCACCGTCCCGGGGATGAGCATGACTGAGACGCCGCGCAGTTCGAACAGCGCGAGCAGGCCGACGCCGATCAGGGGGCCGAGCGCGAAGCCGATTGTCCCGCCGGAGGCGTAGACCGACATCGCCGCGTTTCGCTTCCGGTCGGGAATGACCGCGTTCGCGTTGAGCGCGCCGAACGGGTGGAAGGCGCCCGAGCCGAGACCTGCCAGTCCGGCCAGGGTCAGGATCAGCGGGAAGGACGGCGCGATGCCGATCCCGGCGAACGTCACGGCCGTCCAGCACAGCGCAAAACCGATGAGGCGCGTGCCGAACCGGTCGGCCAGGTACCCGAAGAGCGGTTGCGACACGGAGCCTACGCCGCTGTAGGCCAAGCTCACCAGGCCGACCGTCTTCAGGTCCAGGCCGAAGCGTGAGGCCAGCAAGGGGAACAAGACAGGGAGCAGGCCGGCATACAGGTCGATGGTAAAGTGGCCCAGGGCCAGGGTGATGAGGGGGCGGTTGCGCAGTATGCTCGTCGCTTCCGCGGGAACCGCCTGGGTCTCCGCCAAGGATGCGTCTCCGAATTCTTCCGCGCGAAACAGTGCCGGCACGGTCCTGTGAACTTGCACGTCGGACCCGCCAGCCGTGCAACGGTACCGGCAGTGCCCGGCAGCGTCAAGACGGTGGGGCAACGGCTCCACCTCGCGCCGGATCGTGGAACACTTAGGGACGGCCCGCCGCGAGCGGCGCGGTGCTACAGGGAGCAGACGGACGATGGAGAACAGCATGGCAGACGAAAAGCAGGCCGAGCGACTGACGGTGACACTCACCGACATCGCCTACCAGGGCCCCGCAGTGGGTCGTGTCGACGGCCGCGTGGTCTTCGCGGACTTCGGCATCCCGGGCGAGGAGGTCGTGGTCGAGATCGACAAGAGCCGGCGCCAGTACACCTCGGGCAAAGTCGTGGAGGTGCTCAAGCCCGCGCCGGAACGAGTCACGCCGCCCTGCCCGTACTTCGGCGCCTGCGGCGGCTGTCAGTGGCAGCACATCGCCTACGAGAAGCAACTCGAGTTCAAGCAGCACATCGTCCGTGAGCAACTACGGCGCATCGGCAAGTTCGATGACCCTCCGGTGTCACCGACCGTGCCATGCAGCAAGCCCTACGGGTACCGCAACAATGCCCGCTTCTCCACCTCGCGCCAGGGTGACCTCGGCTTCATCACCCGCCCAGGCACCGGGTACCGTTTCCAGCGCATCGACCGGTGCCTGATTATGGTCCCGCAGATCAACGAGGTGCTGGCCAAGCTGCAGGGGACCGGTGCCGGCCAGCACCAGGTCGTGATCCGCTACGGGGAGAACACCGGCGAGATGCTGATCCAGCCCGACCTGCGCCATCGCCAGCCGGAGGTGGAGTCGGGCCAGAAGTATTTCCACGAGGCGCTGCTGGGGAAGCGTTTCCGCATCTCGGGCCCGTCCTTCTTTCAGACCAACACCGAGCAGGCCGAGCGGCTGGTGGAGCTGGTCCGGGAGCGGCTGGCATTGACCGGCAGCGAGGTCGTGGTCGACGCCTACGCCGGGGTCGGCACGTTCGCGATCCTGCTGGCCCCGGAGGCACGCCGGGTGATCGCCATCGAGGAGTCGCCCTCGGCCGTGGCAGACGCACAGCCCAACCTGGAAGGCATCTCGAACGTCGAGTACGTGACCGGCAAGGTCGAGCGGGTGCTGCCGCGGCTGGAGGTACAGGCGGACGCGATCATCCTCGACCCGCCGAGGGCGGGCTGTCATCCGCGGGCGTTGGAAGCGGTGCTGGAGCTGCACCCGCAAAAGCTGGTCTACGTCTCGTGCGATCCCTCGACGCTCGCCCGCGACCTGCGCATCCTGGTGGACGGTGGCTATCGCCTGTTGGACGTGACGCCGGTGGATATGTTCCCGCAGACCTACCATATCGAGTGCGTCGCGGCGCTGGAGCGAGCATGAGCACGCCGCCCCTGATCCTGGCTTCGGCGTCGCCCCGGCGCCGTGAACTGCTGGGGCGTTTGGGGGTGCCGTTCGAAGTCGCCCCGGCCGACGTGGATGAGAACGTGGGCAAGCCGGGAATGCGCCCTGAGCGCGTGGCCCGCGCGCTGGCCCGGCGGAAGGCCCTGGCAGTGGCAGCGCAGCGGCCGGGCGCGGCCGTGCTGGCGGCCGACACGGTCGTGGCTCTGCGCGGACGCTTGCTCGGGAAGCCCGCCGACGCCGCGGAAGCCTGGGCCATGCTCCGCACGCTCCGGGGGCGGCAGCATCGGGTCGTCACCGGCGTGGCGCTCGCGACAGGGGGACGTGTTCGGGTCCGACACGTGGTGACGACGGTCCACATGCGCTCCTACAGCGACGACGAGATCGCCGCCTCGATCGCGGCCGGCACCCCGTTCGACAAGGCCGGAGCGTATGCCATCCAGGATCCTGTCTTCCGGCCAGTCGCGTGCCACGACGGCTGCTACTGCAACGTCGTCGGGCTGCCGCTGGCACCGGTGATCGAGCTGCTGGCCGGGGTCGGCATCCAGGTGCCGCGCGCTGACCCGGGAGACCTCCTGCCGGCATGCACGCGCTGCCCGCTCTTCCCATGCGCGCCGCTGGACACGGGCGCGAGCCGGTGACCCGCGTCCGGTACCAGCCTGGTGGGGGCATCGCCGGCCAGGCAAGGCCTTAGGCGCGGCGACGCCCCATGGTTGGGGGGTTGTGCTACGTGGGTTCGGTGTGGGGATGCTCTTCGATGGTCCCGCGCCAGCCACCGGTCTCGCGGCCGCGCCGCTCGATGAAGTCCTTGAAGCGCTCCAGATCGCCCTGGACCCGGCGCTCCATGAAGCCGAGCGCGTCCCCGATGCGCTCCTTGAGCCCCTCCGGCTCGTAGCCGAGCTGCAGCGTCACCCGGGTCGTGTCCTCGTCGATGTAGTGGAACGTCACGACTCCGGCGTTCTCGTCGCCCGCGACGCTGTGCCAGGCGATACGCTGATCGGGGACCTGCTCAACGATCCGCGCTTGCCACTCCTGCTCGGTGCCCCCGACCTCGGCGCGCCAGTGCAGGTGCTGGTCGTCGATCTGCCGCACCTCTTTGACGCCCTCCATGAACTGGGGGAACTCCTCGAACTGGGTCCACTGGTTGTACGCGGTGCTGAGCGGGACGTTGACTTCGATGGACTTCGTAACGGTCGCCATGGTCACCTCCCTCGGTAGGTCGAACCGTGTTGTCCGGGTGACGCAAGGCCCAGGCCACCGGCCACTGTTTACGTCAGCCGCAAGCCTTCCTATACTGACGCGGAGCGCAGGTCATCACCGTGCGAGTACGCGCCGGGTCATCGCGCCCCGACTGCTGCGGCGTCGCGTCGCGCCCGGAGGTGGATGGCCACGACCACCAAGGGGGGACGGCGTGCGAGCAGACCTCCAGACACCTGTAACCAGCCGCGAGAATCGCCCCCTGCGGCAGAACGCCGGGTTCGGCATCGCATACGGGGCGCTGCTGGTGCTGGGACACACTCTGATCCACCCGGTCATCGTCCTGGCCCTCTACGTCAGCCTGATCAGCGACTCCTACCTGCTGGTCGGGCTCGTACCCGCGCTGGCGACCGGAGTGGCGGTCCTCCCGCTCCTCTTCGGTGCCGGGTCCAGACCGGGGCGGGCAGGCGGGCGTGCGACGGGTGTCTGGGCCGGCATCATCCGCGCGGCCGCGATCGGGCTCCTCGGAGCAGCCGGTTTCGCGCTCGGGGATGGAAAACCGCAGGCGCTGCTCCTCACCTTCTTCATCACCTACGCGGTTTACAACCTGGCATCCGGGTTCGCCAACACGCCGATGGTCGACATCACGGCACATTTCATATCGGCCGACCGTCTGAGCCGCGTGCTCGGTCAGCGCACCGTCTGGGGCGCCGTCATGGGTGTTGTGGTCGGGTACACCATCGCGCGGCTCCTCGGGGACGGCGAGGACGCCCCGGCGACCATGGCGATCCTCTTCCTGCTGGCTTTCGTCGCGCTCAGCCTGGCGGCCTACGTCGCCGCCATGGTGCGGGAGCCCCATCGCGGCGACGGTCACGTCACCAGCCTGGGCCACCCGCTCAGCGAGGCGCCGCACCTGCTCGACAACGACTACTTCCGCCGCTTCCTCGCCTTTCGGGCGTTCCTGTCGCTTTCCGCGATCGCCGACCCGTTCTACGTTGTGTTCGCCTACCGGCAGTTGGGGGTTCCGATCGACCTGATCGGCCTCTACGTCGCGGGCCTGACAGTCGGACGCTTCGCGGCGAACCTGATCTGGGAACCGCTGGCGGCGCGTCGGGGCAACCGGCTGGTACTCCAGATGTCGGCGCTGCTGCGCATGACGATCCCGCTGCTGGTGCTGGCACTCCCGCCGCTGCTGCGTTGGTCGGTCATCGCCGACCGGGGGCTGATGGACGGGCGTACCCTTGCCTACGCCTTCACACTCGTCTTCGTGGTGTACGGGGTCTCGCTGAGCGGGCAGGCGCTGGCGAACATGGCCTACCTGCTGGACATCGCGCCGGAGGCGGAGCGGCCGGCGTACAGCGCATTACTCAACGCCGTGTTGGCCGTGGTCGCCTTCGTCCCGCTGGTCGGAGGGCTGCTCCTCGAACGCTTCGGCTTCCAGTTCCTTTTTCTGGTCGCCTTCCTCATCGGGTTTGCGGCCGTGCTCTCCAGTGGCGCGCTGCACGAGCCGCGCTTCCTTCGTCCCACACCCCTGCTCAGCCGCTATGACCTGCTGACGCGTTCCCGGCGCGCGCGGGGGTAGGGGCACCGGGAAACCATCGTCAGATTGACGGCTCGCGGTCGGCCAACGCCACCATGGCCGCCACGCATCCGGCCACCAGCGCCGCCGGGAGCGCCTGCGTCACGGCCGAGCCGACCGCCGCGCCGAGTCCCAGGGCCAGCCCGATCGCCAGCATCATCACGCCGCACGCCACGCCGCCCGCGATCCCCACTGCCTGACTCGTCCGCATCGCTGCCTCCTCGAACGCCTGTGCCGAACATGCGTGCCGAACATATGTACGTACACAGAATAGAACGGGCGTTCGTGTCTGTCAAGGGGGTACGGCGTATGCGATCTATCGTGTCCGGGGCTCGCACAAATATCCCACCATCGGTGTCCCGTGCCGGCGGCGAACTTGATAGAATGGGCCGCAGCACGATCCGTGGGGGAGGGCATGCATCCACTCGATCGCTTGCGCGAGACGCGCCTACTGCCCGTTGTGGTCGGATTGGTGCTCCTCGCGCTGGGCTTGTTCCTACTCCGTGTCGCGCACATCCTCCCGCCGTTCATGTGGGCGGCGGTCACTGCCTATTTGCTCCACCCCGTCGTGAATCGCGTGCAGCAGGCATTGCGCCTTCCGCGCGCCGTGGCCATCGTCGTGGTCTTCGTGCTGATCAGCGGGATCCTGGGGGTGGTTGGCGTGCGGGTCGTCCCGACGCTCTACGAGCAGGTTCGCTCCCTGATCGCGTCACTCCCCAGCCTGATCGACACCGCCCGGCAGGAACTGGTCCGCAACGAACGGATCTCAATCGGCGGCCTGACGATCGACACCGCCGCGATCAACGCGCAGATTGACGAGCTGACGAAGGAAGTCGCGGCCCGCTTCAGCCGCGAGGCGCCTTCCCTCGTCCTGCAAACGGTCGGCTTCCTGATTCACCTACTCGTCTACCTGCTCGCCACCTACTACTTCCTGCTCCAGGGCAGCCGGCTGGTGCAGCGTATGTCCAGCCTGCTCCCGCCACGGCACCATCAGACCTTCGAGCGGGTTAGCGGCCAGGTCAACGCCACCTTCGGGGCTTACATCCGGGCGCAGGTGATCCTCTTTGCGATCATGTCGGTCATGACCTTCATCGCGCTGAGCGTCCTCAAGATGCAGTACGCCTTGGCGCTCGCCATTGCCACCGGTGCGCTCGAATTGATCCCCATCATCGGCCCCTGGACCGCGGGCGCGATCGCGGTGACGGTGGCCCTCTCGCAGGGCAGCACCCCCTTCGGCTGGACGCCGATGCAGCTCGCCGCCGTGGTGGGCCTCACCTATCTGGTCCTCCGGATGCTGGAGGACCACTTCGTCATCCCGCAGCTCGTCGGGCGGATCGTTCGCCTCCACCCGCTGATGGTGATCTTCGGGGTACTGGCCGGGGCGTCGATCGGCGGTGCGCTCGGTCTCGTGCTCGCCGTGCCGCTCCTGGCGGCGACGAAGTTGATCGTGCTGGCGGTGCTGGAGGAGTTGCGGCACCCGCCGGCGCGCCACGTGGTCGCGCTGCGCGAGCCGGGTGATCTCCACAGCTTCACCCAGAACCTGGGACGCTACGACCGCCAGCATGTGGTCTTGCTCATCGCGAGTGACGCGCTCACGATGGAGGATCTGTCGGAGATGCAGTGGCTCGCGGCCGAGGCGCTGCGCCGCGACATCCTGCTCCAGGTCGTCACGCCCGATCAAGTCGCGGCGAGCATTGCCACCGCGGCCGGGATCGAGGTCGTCACCAGCGCACGGCTGCAGGAGGAAGCAGGAACATCAGCCCCCGAGCCCAGCCCCCCGGTGCAGACCAAACAGATGCTCGCGAGCGAAGAGCGGGTCTAACCCGCGGCGCGTTCGTCAGGCCGCGCCCGCCAGGGCGTCCATCACGTTCCACTTGGCCGGATCGCCGCGGTACTCGGTACGCTGCGCCAGGGAACTGTCAACCAGCGCCTTCACGTCGAGCGGTTCCTCGGCAGCCTCGGCTTCCTCAATGGTGGCGTGCGTCGTCGGGTGGCGCGGCACGAAGACGGTGCAGCAGTCGTCGTCGGGCACCCGCGAGATCGGCTCGGTCCCGATGCGCTTGGCCTCGACCAGGATCTCTTCCTTGTCGAATCCGATCAGCGGCCGGAGGATCGGGAGCGTGACTGCGGCGCTGATGGCCCGCAGGTTGTCCAGCGTCTGGGAACTGACCTGCCCCAGGCTCTCGCCGGTAACGATGGCCTTGGCACCCTCCCGCTCGGCGATGGTCTCCGCGATCCGCATCATCAGCCGCCGGTAGAGGACGACCCGGATCTCCGGGTCGGTGGCGATCGCGATCTGCTGCTGCGCCTGCCCGATGGGCACGATCACCAGGCGCGTGCCGGGCTGGTGGCGTCCCAGGTGCTGCGCCAGCTCGACCACTTTCTCAATCGACGTGGAGCGGACGAACGGGTAGGCGTGGCAGTGGACCAGCGTCACCTCGCAGCCGCGCTTCATCATCCGGTACGCGGCGACGGGCGAGTCGAACCCGCCGGACATCAACACCACGACGCGTCCGCTGGCGCCCACGGGGAGCCCACCCGCCCCCGGGATCGTCTCGCTGCTGACGTAGGCGGCATCGTGCAGCACCTCGACGCGGTAGGTACGATCCGGCCGGCGCAGGTCGACCGGGGCACCGGTCCGCCCTTGAATGTAGGCGCCGAGATCGCGCTCGATCTCGGGAGAGATCAGCGGGTAGTCCTTATTGGAGCGCTTGGCCCGCACCCGGAACGTGCCCGGCGGGGGGCCTTCCGCGTCCAGCAGCGCCCCGACCGCCTCGCGGATCTCCTCGATCGGGAGGCCCGCTTCCACCGTCAACGAGAAGTTGGCAACCCCGAACACCTGCGATAATCTTTCGCGGACATGGGACCATTCGGCTACGTCGTTCAACGTGATGAGGGCACGGCCGCTGCGGAGTTTCAGATCCTGGTACGGCACGCCCCGCAGCGCGTGCGTGAGGTTTCGACGCAACACGCGCATGAACCAGGGACGGTTGCGTCCCTTGAGGGCGACTTCATGGACTCGTACGACCACGACCGGCCGGATTTCAGGCACATTTTCCTCCTGAAGTCACTCCGCGCGACGTCGATCCGGACCGCTCCGCGGGGCGGAGGCGAGCCGCACCGAGCAGGGTCCCGTCCTGCCGACTATTCTACCAATCGGCCACTACACAGTCGGAAGCGAACGACCCGGCCGTCGTCCTGAACCCGTTCGCACGAGACCGGAACGGCACCTGGAAGGGGAAGGGCATGTCTCGGATTCTCGTCGTCGAGGACGAGCCGAATCTCGCGCAGGCACTGGGGGAGTACCTGAGCGAACTCGGCTACGTTGTCGAGATCGTTCCGGACGGCGAGCAGGCAGTCAGGCGCGCCACCGCCGCGCCTCCGGATCTGATCGTCATGGACCTGATGATGCCGCACCTCAACGGCGGTGAGGCTGCCCGCTTGCTGCGCCAGCACGCCCAGACGGCGTCGATCCCCATCATCGCCATCTCCGCCCTGGGCGATGCCGACGAACTCGCCTCGGTGCTGCCGATCGACGCGCTGCTCCACAAGCCGTTCGACCTGGACGAGCTGGGCGACGCCGTCACCACCCGTGTGCCTCCCCGCTTCGAAACCCCAGCCACCGCGCAACCCGGCGACGCCTAAACACCCTGCCCAACGAGCGCGGGCAGGCCGCCCCGCCCGGGCAGCGACCGTCCCGGCCGGGACTGATCGCTGCCGGAGTCGTCGGTCGCCGCACCGGGCGAGGATCGCCGGGGGCAGCGCACACGCCTGGACCATCCGGTGTGCACGGCGGCTGCCCGGCGCGCACACCTCAGGTGCGGATCCGCTCCCCCACGAGGCGGATGACCTCATCCTTTTCCGGGAATCGTCCGGATTGATGCTTGGAGAAGACCAGTTCGCCGTCGACGGTTATGTCGAATATCCCGCCGCTGCTTGGTTTGAGGGTGACCTCACTGAGGTGGGACTGGTAATGCGTCAGAATCGCTTCCACCGCACCGGTGGCTTTCGGGCGGTAGCCTCAACTCTGGCAGTACTCGATCACGACCCGATGGGGCATCGATGCCTCCTTCTCCTACCGACCACGGAACCCCAATTAGCCACCCCCCAACCGACGGGAGGCGCACCGCCTAATGTACCGTGGATCGGCCGCAGCCGGAAGCGCCGCGCGCCCCGCTCATGCTGGTGAATTTCGTCACGGGTGCTACCGATTCGCCACCAACATTGGGTATTCTTAGGCGCCGTGGCAACGAATCGCCAGGCAGCGTCGATCGAAGGAGCGGGTGCGGGAGCGATCAGTATGCGGGTGATGAAGTTTGGAGGGACGTCCGTCGGCAGCGGGGATGCGATCCGCCAGGTCGTCTCGATTCTCAGTGCGGCCCACAAGCCAGACGACCCCGTGATCGCGGTGGTTTCCGCGATGAGCGGCATTACCAACCTGCTGCTGGAGGCCGCGAATGACGCGGCGCAGGGCCGCCTGATCGAGACCTCCGACGTCCGCCATCGCCTGCTGGATCGGCACCTGGTGGCCGCGGCCGAGTTGATCCGCGACGCCGGGCTGCGGCAGGAAATCGCTACGTCGATGGCCGCGCTGACCGATCAGTGCCTGCGCCTGATCGAGTCGGTCCAGGTCCTGGGCGATCTCTCCCCACGGGTGACCGACTGGATCAGCTCCTTCGGCGAACGCATGAGCAGCCGGCTGGTGGCCGGCGTTCTCCGCGACCAGGGTACCCCAGCCGAAGCGGTCGATGCCGACCAGGTGATCATCACCGACGGCGTCTTCGGCGGCGCGTCCCCACTCTTCGACCAGACGCGCGAGGCGGCGGCCGCGCGCCTGCGGCCGCTGCTGGAGCAGGGTGTCCTCCCGGTCGTGACCGGTTTCTTCGGCGCCGACGTCAACGGGGTCACGACGACGCTCGGCCGTGGCGGCTCGGACTTCTCCGCGGCCATCATCGGCAGTGCGCTCGACGCCGATGAGATCATCATCTGGACCGATGTCAACGGCGTGATGACCGCCAACCCCAAGCTGGTCCCGGAGGCGCGCACGATCCCGGCCGTGACGTTCGCCGAGGCGACCGAGATGGCCTACTTCGGCGCGAACGTGATCCACCCGCGCACGATGCAACTCCCGGCCGAGCGCGGTATCCCGATCTGGATCCGGAACACCTTCGAACCCGAGCACCCCGGGACCCGCATCGGCCCGGAACCGGTTGAGAACGGCGTCGTCAAGGCGATCACCGCGATCCCGGGACTGTCCGCGATCACGGTCGAGGGCGCCGGGCTGCTAACCGTGGCCGGGGTGACGGCGCGGGTCTTCACCGCCGTGGCCGGTGCAGGCGTGAACGTCTTCATGATCTCCCAGGCGTCCTCGCAGAACAGCCTGAGCTTCGTCGTCCGCAGCGCCGACGCCGCGACGGCACTTCGCGTCCTCGAAGCGGAGTTCGAGCTGGACCTGCTGCGGGCGCGGCTCCTGCGCGTGTGGGAGGATCCGGACATCGCCATCGTGGCCGTGGTCGGCGCCGGGATGCGCGGTACGCCCGGCGTGGCGGGCCGGGTCTTCCAGACCCTCGGTGCCGAGGGGATCAACATCGTCGCCATTGCCCAGGGCTCGTCGGAGCTGAACATCTCCTGCGCCATCGCGGCTTCGGAGGTCGCACGCGCCGTCCCGGCGCTCCACCGCGCCTTCGGCCTCGGCGAGCAGCCTTCGTAGACCGTCCGGCCGCGGACGGCGGCGCGGGCGCGCCTGGCAACAGCAGAGGCGGGTGTCCGCCCCGCCTCACCTGCCCGACTCGTGTACGTGCTGCTGGGTGGATTGGCCCGATGCGCTAGCCTCGCCGGCCGGCTCCGAGCCCGACGTCGGCGTCGCGCGGACGGCGGCGGTGGGCACGCGGCCAGCGCACGGCCGGCGGCGTCATGCGGCGCACCACGCCGCGAGCCCGGCCCCGGTAGATCGGGGGCCAGAATGGGCGGGACGTCACCGGCGCCCCCACCGTGTCCACTGCGGCGCTGGCTCCCCCTCCCCGCGTCGGGCGCACCGTCGCTCCCCAGTCCCGCGGGGGCGGCACGTGCTCAACGACCGGGAGCTCTGCCGTCCCCGTCCCGACGGTGGGATCCACATTCCACTCCCGCCGCCGGCGGCGGATGGCGCGGAGGCTCGTGAGACTCCAGATGATCAGCGCGATCGGCAGGATGATGAACGCACCGATAAACAGCAGATCGCCGGGAGTCATCTCGTCTCCCTTCGCATGTCATCCTTCGAGCCCTGCCCTGCGCCGGGCTCGGCGGTGACCCGCCGGTGCGGCTGATAGTACCAAACATGCCTGGCGTGGCGCCGGTCTCCTCTGGAGTAGACTTCGAGGCAGCAGCGCACGCTGCGCGATTCCGCGCCGGGAGGAAGCCATGATCGGCTGGGCCATCTTCGTCATCGCGATCGCCGCCGCCCTCGGGCTGGGGGTGGAGCGGTTGATGGCGCGCCTCGGCGTCCGGCGGGCGGATCCCGGCTCCGCCCCACGCGGCATCCGGGAGGTTCTGGACCGGCTGCGCGCGTCCAGGCAGTGAGCGGCCCGCCGGCTCCCGGTTCAGGTCAACCCTGTCCGAAAGAACAGTGGCAAGACTCGCCGGTGGTCCGATGCGCCACGCGAACATTCCCGGTATCGTGGAATGCGTTGATTATTCCGTTGTGGGGTGACCGACCCCGGACGACAATGCCTGCGTTAGTAGTCAAGGGCATCGCGCGCCGGGACCGGCCGAGGCATGTGAGTAAGGAGGGCTGCCCGGATGCAGAACGTCGCGACGCCTTTGTCCAACGGCGTTGCCGTGGGCGCGGCTCGGACCGCCGTGATCGAGGCGCGGGGACTGGTCAAGCGCTACGGCGACTTCACCGCCGTCAACGGCGTCGACCTGACCGTGTACGAGGGCGAAATCTTCGGCATTCTTGGTCCGAACGGCGCCGGGAAGACCACCACCCTGGAGATGATCGAAGGGCTGCGCGAGCCCGACGGGGGGACGATCCAGGTGGCCGGCATCGACGCGGCGCGCGACCCGACCGCCGTCAAGCGGGCGATCGGTGTCCAGCTTCAGTCGACCGCGCTGTTCGACCATCTGACGGTGCGCGAGTTGATCGCCCTCTTCGCCGCGCTCTACGGCACCGATACCTCAAAGGCAAAGGTCGATCGACTGATCGAACTGGTCAGCCTCCAGGAAAAGGCCAACGCCTACGCTAACGCCCTGTCGGGCGGGCAGCAGCAGCGGCTGTCGATCGCCCTCGCCATGGTGAACGACCCGCAGATCATCTTCCTCGATGAGCCGACGACCGGGCTCGACCCGGCAGCGCGGCGAAACCTGTGGGACGTCATTCGCACCGTGCGCGCCGGCGGCACGACCGTCGTGCTGACGACCCACTATATGGAGGAGGCCGAGGTCCTGTGCGACCGCGTCGCGGTCATGGACCAGGGCCGCATCATCGCCTGTGACACCCCGCGGCGCCTGATCGACCAGCTCAATCAGGCCGCGACGATCCGCGCGCGGATCGACAACGGCGCGGTGCCCGTCGAGACCTTCAAGTCCCTGCCCGGCGTCACGCACGTCGCCGCCGAGGATGGGTACGTCGAACTGCATAGCGAGGACATGCAGGTCACCATGAGTGCTCTCTTGGCGGCCGCCCGCGACGCCGGGTTGCGGCTCGACAACCTGAGCACGTCGAGCGCGACACTTGAAGACGTGTTCCTCGCACTTACCGGACGGAGTCTGCGCGAATGAAGGCCCTGCGCTACATGATCATTGCCAACCTGAAGATGACGGTGCGCAACCGCGCCGCGCTCTTCTGGTTGCTGGCCTTCCCCGTCATCTTTATCGTGCTCTTCGGTTACCTCATCGGGAGCGGCGACTTCAACGTGACCGTGGGCGTCGCCGGGGACGACATCAACCCCATGGTGGCCCAGGTCGTCGACCAGATGCGCGGCGTGGACGGCTTCACGGTGAACACTGGCTCGGAAGCCGACGAGATGGCCGCCCTGGACGAAGGCGACCGAGACCTCGTCGTCGTGTTTAGCCCGGGCGCGAACCCGGAGCAGGTGGCGGCGACGATCTATTACAACCAGAGCAACCCGCAGGAGTCGCAGATCGCCGTGGCCGCCATCCGCCAGTTCTTCAGCGAGGCGAACCAGGCGATGACCAATGCGCCGGAGCCGATCGTCGCCACCGTCCAGGGTGTGGACACCAAGGACATTCGCTACATCGACTTCCTGGTGCCGGGCATCCTCGCGATGTCGATCATGACCAGCGGGCTCATGGGGCTGTCATCCACCTTCGTGACCTATCGTGAGCGGGGCATCCTGCGCCGGATCAAGGCGACCCCGTTCTCGCTGTTGTCGTTCATCGGGGCGCGGATCTTCACCCAGGTGCTTATCGCCGTCGCGCAGGCCGTGATCGTCTTGACGATCGCCGTGCTGCTCTTCGACGTGAAGATCTCCGGCGACCTCATCTCGCTGCTCGTGATGATCGCGCTCGGTTCGCTGGCGTTCCTGGCCATCGGCTTCTTCGTCAGCGGGATCGCGCGCAATCAGGAGGTCGCGGACAGCGTGGCGAACGCGATTTCCTTCCCGATGATGTTCCTGGGCGGCGTGTTCTTCCCGATGGACCTGGCGCCCGCCTGGATGCAGCCGATCACGAAGATCATCCCGCTGACCTACTTCGCCAACGGCCTGCGCGACATCATGATCCAGGGCGATACGCTCGTCAGCGTCTGGACCAGCGTCCTGGTCATGCTCGTGACCGCGGCCATCGGCGTCGCCCTTTCGGTCCGCTTCTTCCGTTGGGAAGCGCAGTCGGTCTAGGGCGCGATTCGTCGGCGCAGGCCGTGTGCCGGCCCGACAGTGCTCGGTAACCACAGCCGCGCGGGGTCAATCCCCGCGCGGCTGTGTTGTGTCTCGAAACACGTCCCGCAACGGCCGCCGCCTGAGTCGGCGCGCCGTCGCTACTGGGATCCCTCGCCGGAGGCGACCTGCGCCGCCCCGGCCGCCCCATCGGGTGCGGCGAAGGCGCGAACCTCGTCTGCGTAGCGGCGCAGGCGATCCTCCACAAGCCGGTGGACGGTCCCCTCGGGGTACTGACCGTCCGGACCGCGCTCGCCCGCCGGAACTCCGGTCAGGATCTCGATCCCCTCATCGACGGTGTGCACCGCCCACACGTGGAAGCGGCCCGCGCGCACAGCTTCGACCACCTCGTCGTCGAGCATGAGGTTCTTCACGTTTGCCGCGGGGATGATGACCCCCTGACGCCCGGTCAGCCCCTTCGCCTTGCAGACGGCGTAGAACCCTTCGATCTTCTGGTTGACCCCGCCGACCGCCTGCACCTCGCCGAACTGGTTCACTGAGCCGGTGACCGCGATCCCCTGCTCGAGGGGCAGGCCCGAGAGGGCCGACAGGAGCGCGTAGAGCTCCGTCGAGGAGGCGGAGTCGCCGTCGACGCCCTCGTACGACTGCTCGAAGGTGAGCGTCGCCGTGATCGCCAATGGCACGTGCTGGCCGTAGTGGCCGCGCAGGTAGCCGGAGAGGATCATGACACCCTTGGAGTGGATCGGCCCGGAGAGCTCAATCTCCCGCTCGATGCTCACGATGCTGCCGCGACCGGCGGATACGCGCGCGGTCACGCGGGAGGGCTTGCCGAAGGCGTAGTCGCCGAAGCTGAGGACCGCCAGGCCGTTGACCCTGGCCACGGCCTGCCCATCGACGTCGATCATGATCGTGCCGTCGGTGAGCAGTTCGCGGATGCGCTCCTCGACGAGGTTCGACCGATAGCGCCGTTTGCGGATCGCCTGAACGACGTCGTCGGCCTGGACGAATTCGTGCCCCGCCTTTTCCGCCCAGTAGCTCGCCTCTGACACGATATTCGCGATGTCGAGCAGACGGGCCGAGAGCTTACCCTGATGCTCCCGCTGGCGGGCGCCGTACTCGACCACGCGCGCCACCGCGCCCCGGTCGAAGTGGCGCAGCCCCCACTCGCGCACGCGCCGGCTGATGAACGCGGCGTAGTTCTGCACGTGGTCGTCGACCCAGTCCATGTCCGGGCTGAAGTCGGCGCGGACTTTGAACAGCTCCTGGAAGTCCTCGTCGACCTGGTAGAGGACGTGATAGACCTCGAGCGGCCCGATGAGAACCACCTTGACCGACAGCGGGATCGGCTCGGGCCGGAGGCGCGCCATCGGCACGGCGCTGTACTGCTCGCCCAGGTTCTCGATCTGGATCGACCGGGTCACGAGGGCGCGCTTCAGCGCATCCCAGGCGAAGGGCTCGCGCAACACCTCCACCACGTGGAGGACGAGAAAGCCGCCGTTCGCCCGGTGGAGCGCGCCGGGTCGGATCTGGCGGAAGTCGGTCACCATCGCGCCGAAGGTAGCCCGGTAGTCGATCCGCCCGATCAGGTTGTAATAGGAGGGGTTGCGTTCGATGACGACCGGCGCCCCCTCCAGGTCGCTGTTGTCGATCAGGACGTTGACCCGGTACCGGTTCAGGTCCGGCTGCGCCTGAGCCGGCTGGGGGATTGGCAATGGCACTGCCGGCTGCGGCGACTGCCGGAACATGTCGAGGTGTTCCGGCAAGTCGTTGCGCACGTTCTCCAGGTAGGTGACGACCTCGGGACAATCCTGGTAGCGATCCCGCATGTCGTCCAGCATCGGACCAACCACGAAGCTGACGACATCCCGGTCGAGCTTCCGAACCCGCTCAGCGGCTTCTTTCTCCAACTGCCGCACTTGCCGCAGCGCGCGGGAGACGTGCTCCTGAATCTCGGCGTCACGGTTGCGGATCTCCTGCTGCACCTCGGCGGGCAGGCGTTCGAACTCTTCGGAAGACAGCGGACGGCCCTGCACGACCGGAATACTCAGGATCCCGGTCGGGGTTGCCTCCAGCACGAAGCCACGGTTCGCGGCGAATTCGTTCATCTGGCGGAAGAGCTCCTCGCGCTGCTGGCCCAGTTCGGCCAGCGCGTCCCGCCGTCGCCGCTCATAGTCTTCACTCTCGAACGCGCGGGGGATCTCCTGCCGGGCCGTTGCGAGGAACTCGTCCATTTCGCGCGCGAACTGGACCCCGCGACCGGCCGGCAAGGGGATCGCGTTCGGGCGGTCAGCCTCGTCGAAGTTGTGGACGTAGACCCAGTCGGGCGGGGTGGGTCGCGTCCGGGCGTAGCGTCCCAGGTAATCCCGCACGGTCGTTTCACGCCCGGAGCCGGGCACGCCGGCCACGTACAGGTTGTACCCGTGGTTCTGCACATCGAGACCGAACTCGATGGCATCCAGCGCCCGCGGCTGCCCGATGGTTCCATTCAGCGGCCCGACCTCGGCGGTCGTCATGAACGGCAGGCTCGCCGGGTCAAGCCTGCGGCGCAGGCGTTCGGGAGCGACCGCCAGGCGTTCCCTGATGCTCTCCATCCTGACCCCTTCCGATGACGCGGTTGCGTCGTCCAGCTCGTGCGACGGCATTTTCCCATGTCAGCTATACACCAGGCGCCGAGTCCGCGCACGCCTGGAACACGTACGAACGTCACGCATCCGGTGTTTCCCGCTGGCTCTCGGCATCTCCGCACGGCGCGCCCTTGACGTGCCGGCGGGAATCGAGGACAACACTGGCCGGCGATCAGCATAAAGGCACCACGCGATCCATGAGAGGGAGGATGCGCAATGCCCGACGGTTACAGTGGACCGCTCGACCCTGCACTGCTTCAGGCGTTGGAGTGGCGACTCGTCGGACCGTACCGCGGCGGCCGGGTGGTGGCGGTCGCGGGTGACCCGCGCGACTTGGGCACCTTCTACTTCGGCTCCACCGGCGGCGGGGTCTGGAAGACGACCGACGGCGGGATGATCTGGGAGAACGTCTCCGACGGATACTTCCGCCGCGCCTCGGTCGGCGCCATCGCCGTCAGCGAGGCCGACCCGAACGTGATCTACGTCGGGATGGGTGAGGCCACCATCCGCGGCAACGTCTCGCACGGCGACGGCGTCTACCGCTCCACCGACGCCGGCCGAACCTGGCAACACCTCGGGCTGGCAGCGACCCGCAACATCGGCAAGGTGCGCATTCACCCTCACGACCCAGACACCGTCTTCGTCGCGGCGCTCGGCCATGCCCATGGGCCGAACCGTGAGCGCGGCGTCTTCCGCTCCCGCGACGGCGGCCGTACCTGGGAGCACGTGCTCTTCCGTTCGGAGAACGCGGGCGCCATCGACATCTCGATCGACCCGACCAACCCCCGCATCCTCTACGCCGCCTTCTGGGAAGCGATCCGCCGGCCGCACGAGCTGGTGAGCGGTGGACCCGGGAGCGGGCTGTTCCGCTCGACCGACGGCGGCGACACCTGGGAGGAGATCACCCGCAACCCCGGGTTGCCCCAGGGGCTGCTCGGCAAGATCGGCGTGGTCGCCTCGCCCGCGAAGCCGGGCCGGGTCTGGGCCATCATCGAGGCCGAGGACGGGGCGGTTTTCCGCTCCGACGACTACGGCGACACCTGGGTGCGCCTCAGTGAGGACGGCAACCTGCGCCAGCGGCCCTGGTACTACATGCACATCTACGCCGATCCCAAGGATCCGGACACGGTCTGGGTCCTCAACCTGGCTACCTGGAAGTCGATCGACGGCGGCAAGACCTTCTTCCAGGTGGCCGTGCCGCACGGGGACAACCACGACCTGTGGATCGACCCCAACAACCCGCAGCGGATGATCAACGGCAACGACGGCGGCGCCTGCGTCACGTTCAACGGCGGCATGACCTGGTCCACCCTCTACAACCAGCCAACGGCCGAGCTCTACCACGTCACGGTCGATACGCAGGTGCCGTACCGCATCTATGCCGCCCAGCAGGACAACACTACCATCAGCCTGCCCTCGCGCTCGGTGACGGCCGGGATCACGCGCGCCGACTACGAGGAAGTGGGCGGCGGGGAGTCTGGCTACATCGCCGTGCGCCCGGACGACCCCAACATCGTTTTCGCCGGCAGCTATGGCGGCTTCCTCACCCGCTACGACCGGCGCACCGGCCAGCGGCGCAACATCGCCGTGTGGCCCGAGGCGTCCCTGGGTTGGGGTGCGAAAGACCTCAAGTACCGCTTCCAGTGGACCTACCCGATCATTATCTCCCCGCACGACCCCAACGTGCTCTACGTCACGTCGAACGTCGTGCACCGCAGCACGGACGAAGGGGAGTCCTGGGAGGTCATCAGCCCGGATCTCACCCGCGACGACAAGTCGAAGCAGGAGCCGTCGGGCGGGCCGATCACCAAGGATGTGACCGGTGCCGAGTACTACAACACGATATTCGCCTTCGCCGAGTCGCCGCTGCAGAAAGGTCTCCTCTGGGCCGGCTCGGATGATGGGCTGATCCACGTCTCGCGCGACGGCGGTCAGACCTGGCACAACGTCACCCCGCCCGACCTGCCGGAGTGGGCACTGATCTCGATCATCGAGCCCTCGCCCCACGACCCGGCCGTGGCCTACGTCGCCGCGACGCGGTACAAGCTCGACGACTTCACGCCGTACCTCTACAAGACCACCGACTACGGGGCGACCTGGACCCGGATCACGGGCGGCATTCCCGAGGACGACTTCACCCGGGTCATTCGGGAGGATCCGAACCGGCGGGGCCTGCTCTACTGCGGCACCGAGACGGGCATCTACGTTTCGATCGACGACGGGATCCACTGGCAGCCGTTCCGCCAGAACCTGCCGGTGGTGCCGATCCACGACCTGGTCATCACCGGCACGAGCCTGGTCGTCGCCACGCACGGCCGGTCGATCTGGGTGCTGGACGATGTCAGCCCCCTCTATCACCTGCCCGCGACACTGGACGAGCCGGCGGCGCTGGTGCCACCGCAAACCACCATCCGGTTCTGGACCAACCGCGGCTTCGGCCACCGCGAGGCGGTCGGGAACAACTACTGGATGACCGGCGCGACGATGGTGACTTTCCGCCCGGAGGAGACGCCGGAGGGGGTCAAGACCGAACGGCTGCTCGATGCCGGGCAGAACCCGCCCGACGGCGTGATCGTCTACTACGCGCTCAAGGAGGAGCCGGAAGGCGAGGTCACGCTCACCTTCCTCGACGCCGAGGGCAACGAGATCCGCACCTTCTCCAGCAAGGCGCCCGAGCCCGCGGGAGACGGTCAGGATGAGGCGCCGAAGGATCCGTGCGTGCCGGCGAAGGCCGGGCTGAACCGCTTCGTCTGGGACATGCGCTATCCGGCACCGACACGCGTCGAGGGCTATGCTACACCCGAGGCCAAGGTGCCCGGCCCGCTGGCGAAGCCCGGGCGGTATCAGGTCCGCCTCACCGTGGGCGACCGCACCTGGACGGAGTCGTTCGAGATCGTGAAGGATCCGCGGGTGTCCGCCACGCAGGAGGACTTCGACGCCCAGTTCGCCCTGCTGATTCAAATTCGAGACAAGCTGTCGCAGACGCACGAGGCGGTCAACCGCATCCGCGCGATCAAGCGGCAGGTTGAGGACTGGGGGAAGCGCACTGCGGGGCTCCCGGTCCATGAGGAAGTGGAGCACAGCGGCAAGACGGTAGCGGATCGGCTCTCCGCCATCGAGGAGGACCTGATCCAGGTCAAGGCCAAGGTGCGCGAGGACGCGCTGAACTACCCGCTGAAGCTCAACGCCAAGCTGGGCTCGCTGATGGGGGTCGTCGCCAGCGCCGACGCCCGGCCCACGCGGCAGGCGGTGGAGCTGTTCGCCGAGCTCTCGCGCCAGGTGGACGACTGCCTCGCCCGGCTCGACGAGGTGGTCCGAACCGATGTGGCCGCCTTCAACGGCGTGCTGCGGGACGCCGGGATCCCGCCGGTCGTGGCCTGAGCCCACCAGCGGCCCGCGACGATACGAGAGGGGGTGGGCACATGGCCCGCCCCCTCACCGCTCCTCCCCGCCCCAGACGTCAGGCCGCCTCAACCGGCGCGGTCCCCGCTCGCGCCCACTCCGACGCGCCCTCCCCCCGCACACCCGGCGGCACCACCAGCACCGGCACCGTGCGGCTGCGGAGCACCTCGTCCGTCACGCTGCCGAATGCCCAGCGTTGCAGTCCACCCCGCCCATGCGTGGACATCACGATCAGATCCGCACCAGTCGTCTGTGCCGCGCGGATGATCTCCTCAGCCGGGCGGCCGACGCGGACCTCCCAGACGATGTGTGTGTCGGGCGTGCGATGCTCCTCCACGATTGCATCGAGGTAGGCACGCGCCTCATCCCGCACCTGCTCGGTCCACTCCGCGAGCAGGTCATCGTTGACGGGGATGACGGTTCCGCTCAGCCCGGCATAGGGTGCCAGCGAGTAGACCTCCGCGACCCGCACCAGCCCGAGGGTCGCGCCGGTCGCGCGGGCGATTGCCATGCCCAGCGGCAGCGCCGCCTCGGCCAGGGGCGACCCGTCAAGCGGCACCAGCACGTGCCGCATCCGGTCCCCACTGATGAGGGGGGCGCGTACGATCAAGACCGGGACGCTGGCGCGGCGGATGACCTGGTCGCTGACACTTCCGAAGAGGAGCCTGCTCACCCCACCGCGGCCGTGGGACGACATGACGATCATCGTCCTCGGCTGTTCGCGCGCCAGCGACAGCAGGGTTTCAGCAACGGGACCGAAGAGGACGCGGGTGGCGACCGGCACCGTGTCGACGTCGGCGATATGCTGGGCGACGACGGCGAGATAGCGTTCGGCCTCTTCCCAGTCCGGCTCGGCGATCCCAGGGACGGGAGGTGACTCCACGACATGCGCCAGCAGCAGGCTGCTCTGCAACGCGTGGGCCAGGTAGCGTGCCATCTCCAGGGCCTGCTCGGCGAGGGGGGAGCCGTCCAGCGGTACAATGATTCTGTCCATCGTCGTCACACTCTTTCTGTGGGCACCCCGCATTCGGCGGTGCGTAGAGTGCTTCTGATCAGAGCCTAGCAACCGGGCCGTGACAGCGCCGGTTCTGAGGAAACCCGCGACGTTACAAAGCCGTATCAATTTTCTGCGCCCAGAAGGTGGAATAAGGGTGTGCCGGGTATGCTTCGGATTGAAGCAGACTGCCGGTGGCGCTCTCCGCCGGACAAGGAGTCAGGTATGCGGAAGGATCTCGTTCTCGTAGCGGACGACGATGCGCCCATCTTGCGGTTGGTGCGCACCAAGCTCCAGGCGGATGGCTACAGCGTCGTCACCGCGATGAACGGCCGCGAGGCGGTGGAGATATTCGAGCGCGAGCGGCCCGACATCGTGATTTTGGACCTGATGATGCCGGTCATGGACGGCTTCGAGGCCATGCAGCGCATCAGGCAGATGGCCAACACGCCGGTGATCATGCTCACCGCGCGCTCCGGCCAGGCCGACAAGATCCGCGGGTTGGATCTCGGCGCCGACGACTACGTGACCAAGCCGTTCAGCCCGGACGAGCTGTCGGCCCGGGTCGCCGCCGTCCTCCGCCGGGCCAAGGGTACGGTCGCCCCGGCGACGCAGGTGCTCAAGTACGACCGCGTCACCATCGATCTGAACAACCGGCAGGTGACGGTGGACGGCAAAGAGGTTCGCCTGAGCCGGACTGAGTGGGAACTCCTGTACCAGCTCGCGAGCAACGCGGGACGCGTCATGCTCCACAGCGAGTTGCTCTCGCGCATCTGGGGTCCGGAGTTCCGCGACGAAACCTATTACCTACGCACGTGGGTCAGCCGGCTCCGCGCCAAGCTCGAAGACGACCGCGAAAACCCGCGATTGATCACGACATTCCCCGGCATGGGCTACCGGCTGGAGTCCCCGAGCGAGGAAGGCTAGATGCCACGGCTCACCGTCCAGCCCCTCCTGGCCGCGCTCGAGACCGCCCTGGGCGTGCCCGCCCGCACGCTCGCGTCCGCCGGCGCGGAAATTCGGCGCGCTGCGCTGTACGCGCTCGGCGCCCAGCAGGAGGCGGACGGCGTTGCCGCGTTCGCGGTGGAGGGAAGGCGCTACCTGGCGACGCGTTACGGCCGCGGGCACGGGGCGATCGTCCTGTTCGGTCCCTTCCGCCACCCCGAGGATCCACCGTGCGACGCCCCGCTCTTGGACGCGCCGGCCGTGGCCCGGGCGAGGCGCGCCCTGGCGCAAGCGGCCGAGGGTCTCAGCCAGGTGATGACCGCAGAGCGCAAGCGCCTCGAGCTGGCCGCTCAGGTGGAACTGATCGACAGCGCCGCCATCGCCATCACCGGGGAACTGGAGCTGTCCACGGTGCTCCACCGCATCGTCGACCTCGCTCGCGACGTGGCAGGCGCGCGCTATGCCGCGCTCGGGGTCATCAACGAGCGCGGCGAGATCGTCTCGCTCATCGCGTCGGGAATGAGCGAGGAGGAGCAGGCACGGGTCCCGCACATCCCGCACGGCCGGGGCATTCTAGGACGCCTGCTCCGGGAGGGGAAGACGATCCGCCTCCGCGACCTGCGCACCAACCCGGACGCATACGGCTTCCCCGAGGGCCATCCAGAGATGCGCAGCTTCCTGGGGGTGCCGATCACGTCCCGTGGCCGCGTCCTTGGGAACCTCTACCTGACCGAAAAGCGATTCGCCCGCGACTTCACCGACGAGGACGTCCGGCTGGTGGAGCTGCTGGCGCGGTACGCCGGGGTCGCCATTGAGAACGCCGGGCTATACCAGCGCGCGGAGGCACAGCAGGCGCGCCTCCAGGCGATCATCGACCAGCTCCCGGAGGCCGTGCTCCTCGTTGAGCCCAACCCCGAGCGCGTGACACTGGCGAATACCCAGGCAGCGCATCTCCTCGGGTGGGAGATCCGTCCGCCGCTCTCTCTGGAGGAGTTCCTGGCAGCCAACCCCCGGTTCCAGGTCGATGACACACCCATGAACCCGGACGACATCCCGGTGGTCCGGGCGCTGCGCTACGGCGAGACGTCCCGGCGTGAGATCCGCATGGTTCGCTCCGATGGCCGGGTGATCACCGCGCTCGTCAACGCCGCGCCGGTGCGCGACGCCGGCAAGATCACGGCCGCCATCGCCGTCTTCCAGGACATCTCGGCGATCAAGGACGCCGAGCAACTCAAGGACGACTTCCTCTCGCTCATCTCCCACGAGCTGCGCACGCCCATGACGACCATCCAGGGGGGCGCGCTGCTCCTCCTGCAGAACGGAGCCGACCTCGACGAGCAGACTCGCCACGAGATCCTGACCGACATCGCGAATGAGAGCCGACGCCTGGCCGGCCTAGTCGAGAACATGGTCCAACTGGCCAACATCCGCGCCGGGCGATTCGGCATGGACTCCGAGCCGGTGCACCTGCGCACGCTGCTCCAGCGGGCGATCGACGCGATGCAGGAGCAGGAACCGAAGCACCCGTTCGTCCTCGACGTTGAGCGTGACCTGCTTGCCCTGGGCGACCCCGGGCGGCTCGATCAGGTCGTGCGCAATCTGCTGCAAAACGCGATCAAGTACGCACCCGCCGGAACCCCAATCGAGGTCAGCGCTGCCCGCGGTGAGAACGGCACGGTCATCGTCTCGGTGCGCGACCACGGTCCGGGCATCGACGAGGAAGACCTGCCGTTCGTCTTCGAGCGCTTCCAGCGCGGCAAGCAAGCGGTACTCCGCAACACCGCGGGCATGGGCCTGGGGCTCTACCTCAGCAAGCACCTCATCGAGGCCCACGGCGGCCAGATCTGGATCGAGCGACCACCCGACGGCGGCACCAGCATCCACTTCAGCGTCCCCGCGATCACCGACGACTTGTAATGGCCTTTGGCAAATCATGTGGGTGTACGCGGTCGGCCCGTGCCCGGGGGCGGTGGAGTTTGGCAAATTATTTCGGAGTCCGCCGGTCGGCCTGTGCCCGGGGCTCAAGCCGCCGGGCTGAATAGTGGGTAAGCCCACTGAAGGGGCTACGACGACCACATCCGGGCAGATCCGATCCGGCACCTTGCCCGGTCTAGCAATCCCAGCCGGCTTTCCTTGTCAGCCCGGCGGCTTGAGCCCCGGGCACAGGCCGGCGATGATGCTCCGCTCACCACCCCGCTACGCTTCGTCGTCGTTCCCAGCCGGCTTATGGAGCTTGACGAATTAACCTGGTCTACCCGCCAGCAATCCGCTCCCGTGCACATGTCATCCTGAGCGGAGCCGCCCGGTGGAGACTCGCCGGGCGGCGGAGCGAAGGATCTCGCGTCGGAGCGGCCACCCATCCCCGGGCACGGACCACGACGCGGTGCCCATCCCGCCGCCCATCCCGGCGATGGTCGGCAGACGCCGTAGCTGGCGGAGGCAGGCTGAGGTCGGGGCGGCCGGGATGCCTGATGACGTTGTCACGCTCCATTCGTACCACCGAGGGGCGTGCCACGTGGGGATTAAGGGCGCGTCCGGACTACTGCCGCTTCGGTGTCGCTCCCCTGATTCAAGCCCGTGCACCCCGATCGAATACCGGATTCCAGTCGATTCGACCGAAAGCTCTTCACTTTTTCCACTGTTTGCGCTTACAATGCCCTCACCCACACGTAGGGCTGAACGAAGGGCGAGAGGCTATGGCAAGATCCATTGATCAGATTGACCGTGCGATCATCGCGTGTCTCCAGGCGGACAGCCGAACCCCGAGCGCGGAGATCGCGCGCCGGGTTGGTGTGGCCGAGCGCACCGTTCGCGCCAGGATCGACCGTCTCGTGAACGACGGCGTGCTCCGCCTCGTCGCCGTGCTCAACCCGAGGGCCATCGGCTACGGGGTCACGGCCGATGTCTTCCTCGAAGTTGAGCTGGGGAGAGTTCAGGAGGTCGCGCAGACCGTCGCTGAGCTGGAGGAGGTCGGCTACGTCGGCCTGACTACCGGCGACCGCGACATCAGCCTCCAGCTCTTCGCGCCGTCGGTCGACGCCCTGTACGACTTCGTGACCGAGAAGCTCAACCGCATCCCGGGCGTCTTGCGCGCGAAGACGTTCGTGATCCCCCGCGTCGTCAAGTCGATCTACGAGTGGGAACTGCCTCAGAACCTGCCTAGCGGAGTCGCCCGCGGCGAGCATACGCCGCAACCGGCCAACCGCTCGCGTGCATGATCCCCGGGGCGCGGCCGCGCCGAAACAATCAGGAGTACCGCAAGATGCAACCACGAAGCGCGGAGCAGGAACGGCTCCTCCACCGTGCTGCGAGCGCGGTCGGCCGGTGCCTGGGCACCTTCCGGCTCCCCGACGACCTGGCGATCGTCGTCGCCCGCGGGTCGGGAAGCCGCGTCTGGGATACCGACGGACGCGAGTTCATTGACTACGTGCTCGGATCCGGTCCGATGCTGATCGGCCACGCGCACCCAGCCGTGGTCGCCGCGGTCCAGCGGCAGGTCGAACTCGGCTCGACCTTCTACACGCTCAACGAGCCGATCATCGAGCTCGCCGAGCGCATGATCGACGCGATCCCGTGCGCCGAGCAGGTGAAGTTCGTCAGCACCGGCACGGAGGCGACCCTGCACGCCATGCGCATCGCGCGCACCTACACCGGCAAGCCGCTAGTGCTCAAGTTCGAGGGAGGCTTCCACGGCGTCAACGACTACGCCCTGATGAGTGCGATGGCGCCGCGGCCGACCGACTACCCCCGGCCGATCCCGGACTCGGCCGGTATTCCGCGCGAGGTGGAGGCCGACGTGCTGGTCGCGCGTTGGAACGACATCGACCTCCTCCGCGAGCTGATCGCCACCCAGGCGGACCGCCTCGCCGCGGTCATCTGCGAGCCGCTGCAGCGGTCCCTCGTGCCCGCGCCCGGGTTCCTGGCCGAACTGCGCGAGCTGACGCGTCGCCACGGCGTGCTCCTCATCTTCGATGAGATCGTGACCGGGTTCCGCCTTGCCTACGGCGGCGGTCAGGAGCGCTACGGGGTCGTGCCGGACCTCGCCACCTACGGCAAGGTGATCGGAGGCGGCTACCCGCTGGCGGCGGTCGCCGGCCCGGCGGAGATCCTGGCCGTGACCGACCCGACCCGCCGCGGGAAGGCACCCTTCGCCTACCTCAGCGGCACGCTCAACGGCAACCCGATCAGCGCGGTCGCCGGGCTGGCCACACTCGACGTGCTGCGCGAACCCGGCACCTACGAGCGCCTGTACGCGACGACCGAGCGTCTCACGTCGGGCCTGAAGGAGTTGGCCGCCGAGCGCGACATCCCCATCGTCGTCGCCGGGGACGGCCCGGTCTTCCAGGTCTTCTTCACCGACGCTCCAGTGCACGACTACCCGGACGTGCTCAGGACCGACCGCGCCCGTGCGCGGGCCTTCGGACTCGCCTGCGTCGAGCGTGGCCTGTTCCTCAACCCGGGCGAGAAGTTCTACGTGTCCCTGGCCCACACCGACGAGGATGTGGACCGCACCCTGGAGATCTTCGCCAGTGCGCTCGACGCCATCGCCTGACACCACACGCATCCGGGGCCGCTGGGTCCGCACGGTGGAGGACGCCAAGCGCTTCGTGGAGGAGGTCGGCCTCTGCCTGATCTTCAGCGAGTCGGGGCGCCTCGGTTACCCGACGCTCTGGGACGTCGTCGACGCACCCGATAAGCAGCCCGGCGAGCGCGGCTTCGGCGAGCGTACGAACCTCGTCTGGCGGCTGAAGAACGATCTCCCGGCCGCGTACCCGGACGAGATCTTCTACGGCAAGCTCGCCAACGGGCGCGCGATGCTGTGTACCATCGAGCGGCTGGAGGAGATCCTGCGGGAGCAGCGCCGCGAGCCGGACGAGGTGAGCCGTGACGCACGCCGGCTGCTGAGCGTCATCGCGACCCGGCCGATCACCAACCGCGAACTGCGCGCCGAGGCGGGGTTCGACGGGCCGGGCGGGGAGCGGCGCTTCAATCGCGCGCTGCAGGAGCTCCAGATCGCCATGCTGATCGCCCGCGTCGACACCGACCCCGACACCTGGTTCCCGTTCGACGCCGCCTATCCGGGGCTCGCGGAGCGGGCGCGGGCGGCCCGGCGCCGGAGCCGCGCCGGCTCCCGTACCCGCTGACCCGGCCGCCGTGTTGCCGGCCGGAGCCGGTCGCACGACGAGTACGACTCGGGGATGGCGACACGAAGGTGGATCGGAGGCTTGCGGTGGCACGCGCGTACGTCCTGGTCAAGGCCGACGTGGGGCACGCGGAACACGTGCAGGCAGCCCTGGCACGCCTGCCGGGGGTTCGCGACCGTCATCCTCAGACAGGTTGCTGTCAACCTCAGCGAGGCGAAGGATCGCGCGCTGCGGTTGCCACCCCGCCGAGAGATCCTTCGCCTTGCTCAGGATGACATCGGCTGTTCAAGCGGACAGGCCAGCGTGCCAGTACGGACTGTCGAACACCACGAGAGCCGGCAGAAGGCCGGCTCTCATCTGTGTCGGGCGGATACGAGTACGGCGGAAGACGGCACGGTGCCGGATTTCCGCGGGATTGCTTACCCCTTCTTGGGGTCGAGCGCGGCCCCGATCAACTCGCGGAGGGCACGCAGGCGCGGAGCCAGGGCACGCCGCTCGCGGGCCGGGAGGGGCGCCTGCGCGAGTTGCGCCAGGGACAAGGCCAGGGCGCGCAGTTGCGCGTCGAGCAGGTCCTTGTCGGGCGCGGGTGCACCGGCACGCGCTACCGCTGACTGAACGAAGTCGGTGTCGTCCGGGGCGGGCACGGCTTCACCGAGTGCCCGCGCGAGCGCGGCCGCCACGCTGGACGGTCCCGCATCGCGCGCCGGGCGACGCTCCACAACCTCCCGCATCGCCCGTAGGCGTTCGAGCAGCGCCGGCGGCTCCATGGCCGCGAACTCGGGGTCGTCGCGGATCGCCCGGGCGAGCCGCTGGGCCTCGTTCTGCCCCAGGCCCTCGTCGACGATGAGGCGCGCCAGCGCGGCCTGTGCCGCCGGCGCCAGGCCCTGGAGCACGCGGCTCTGCTTTTCCGAGAGCCGACCGGCGCGGATGTCTTCCTGCACCGCGTCGGGCAGCTTTTCGGTCCCCAGCAACTGGAAGAGGCGGCTGCGCTTGATGCCGACCGCTTCGGCCACCCGCTCCCATGAGGCATCGCCCATCTGGGCTTTCAGCGCACGGAGCGCCGCGGCCCGGTCGACGGCATTCAGATCCTCACGGACCACGTTCTCCATAAGCTGCTGGATCAGGCGCCGCTCTTCCGGCACGTCGCGCACGACCGCCGGGATGGCGGTGAGGCCGGCGATCTGTGCCGCGCGCCATCGGCGCTCGCCGTGGAGGATCACGTAGCGGTCCCGCTCCTCGTCGTAGCGGACCGCGATCGGCTGGAGCACGCCCTCTTGGGCGATCGACGCCGCCAGCTCCTCCAGCCGCTCCTGGTCGAAGGTGCGGCGCGGCTGGTTCGGGTCCGGCTCGATCCGGTCGAGCCGGATCTCCTTGGCGGTGACGAGGTCGCTCACGCCCACCGCACGGGGCGAGGTGTCCTGGAACAGCGCGTCGACGGTGAAGCGGCGGCGGCGCGCCGCGGGCCGTTCGACCACGCTGCGGGCTGGCTCAGACATGGGCCGGGCTCCCTACGCGCGCCTCCAAGATGCTCGCGACCTCCCGGTATGCGGCCGAGAGCGGCGACCGCGGCATGTACTGGAGGATCGAGGTGTGCTCCGCGATCGACTCGGCCCCCTTGACGGAGAGCGGGATGACCGGCAGCAGCGGCAGTTCGGGGAACTGCTCCCTCAGCGTGTCGATCATGTCGGCCGCGAGCCGCGACGAATGATGGACCTTCGTCGGGAGGAAGCCGATGACTTCCAGCTTGGGGTTCAGCCGCCGAATGCGTCCGATCGTGTCGAACAGGCGCCGCAGCACCATGAGCGAGAGGGGATGCGGCTCGATCGGGATCACCAGGAAGTCCGCCGCGACCAGGATGTTGATGCTCAGGATGTTCAGCGCGGGCGGGCTGTCGATCAGCACGTAGTCGTAGGGCAGCGGCTGGGCCGCGCCGAGCTTATCCGAAAGCCGCCGCTCCCGCTCCAGGACGTTGAGCAGCTCGAGTTCCGCGGCGGCGAGGTCGGGGTGGCTCGGGATGAGATCCAGGCCCGCGATCCGGCTGGCCAGGATCGCCTCCGCCACCGGCAACTCCTCGTCGGAGAGGAGATCATAGATCGAGAGGTCAAGCGCGCCGACGTCCACGCCGAGCGCCATCGTCAGGCTCGCCTGCGGGTCGAGGTCGATTGCCAGCACCCGCCGCCCGCGCTCGGCCAACGCCGCGCCGACATTGAGCGTGCTGGTGGTCTTGGCGGTCCCACCCTTCTGGTTGAAAAAGGCGACGATCGGCGGCATGGTAGATTGTCCCCCCGTCAGCCATGTACGTACATTGGCGTCACCATCATAGCAGAGGCCCGCGCCGGAGTCCAGGGCGATCGTGCCAGCCAGTCACGCCGAGGCCCGAAAAAAACGCCCCGGGCCACGAGTTGGCTCGTAGCCCGGGACCTCCAACGCGCCATCAACAGCGTCATGGTTGGTCACCTATCCTGCCGAGGAGAGGCGGCCCTCCGGAGCGATGATGTCGGCCAGCGACTGCCCGGCGACCCAGGCACCCAGCCGCATGACGGCCTCGCCGACCGCCCGGCGCATTCCGCCGGCGCGGCGCGCCTGCATCATCTGGCGCATCATCCGCCGGTGCTCCGCCTCGCGCAGCCAGCGCTGCTGACGCTCGGCGGCCAGCCTCTCGTTGACGTACAGCATCTGATCCATGGTGAAGCCTCGCCCTTTCCGAGCACCGGCGACCCCGCCGGTGCCTCCGCATCCATCGCGGGTCGTCCCGCGCTTCTCGCCGTTAGCTCATATCGAGCAGCGGCGCCTTCACCATTGCGTCGGCCTCCTTCCCGCCTTCCGGGCAAACAAAAACCCGGATCGAGTTTCTCGATCCGGGCTGCCAGAAGCAGAGTCGGTGGCGCGTCACGTGACGTGCCTCAGGGGCAGCCGGATCGAAGACCGAACGCTGGTGGCGAAAGTGAGGTCACTGCACCGCACCATTGTTCGCTCCTTCCGACTGACACCCAACCCGGAAACCGGCGTCTCCGGGACACCGTGCCATCTTAGCAGCGCTGCGTGAGCACCGCTACTGTCCTGCGGGGCCGTGCGCACCTGTCCAAGCGGACAGGATCACCCGGCTCCGCGCGAGCGGCGGGAAGCCCGCAACGGCGATCCGGTGTACTACGATAGGACGCAGCAGGGATCGCGATCAGGGCCGACGCCGAGGAGGGCGGATTGCCACCGATGGGGAGCGATCGCGGGGCCACCCGCGCGACCGCCGCTCATACGGCGGCACCGCACGTCGACGCTGCGCGCCTGCGCGCCGGCCTGCGCCTCGTCTTCCTCGGCGACACGGCGGATCGGCTCGCCAGACTGGCCCGGCCCGCGTCAGATCCAGCCGAGGCGCTGGACGCCGTGGTGCCCGCCGCGACGCTGCGCTACACCTTGGCGCAGTGGCGACAGCGCCTCCGGCGGGGCACGGCACCCGAGCGCGCGGTGCCGCTGGCGCCGGCGACGGGGCTGCCGGGCCATGCCGCCCTCGCGCTGGCGCTGCATGTGGCGCTCGACCTCGATACCGCAGTGCTAAGCCGCCTGTTCGGCCGTACACCGGAGCAGGTCGGACTCGACCTGGCCCACGCCCGCGGCGCGCTGCGACCCTCGATCCTGAGCGCGTGCCTCGACTCACTGCCGAGCATCGGTCGTTACCGTGACGCCGCGCTCGACCTCGGCGAGCGGGTGGCCCTTTACCAGCACGCCCGCGGCTGCGACCGTTGCCGCGCCGCGCTCGAAGCGGCCGAGGCGGCGGACGCGGATCTGCGCGCCCTGCTCGATGCCGTCGGGGCGACGCTGCCGCCCGAAGCGACACGGCGGGGCGGCCCGGCGCGTGCCCTCGCCACTCCGACAGCGCTGCTGGCCTCCGGCGGGGCACTCCTGGTCGTCCTCCTGCTCGTCGCGGGACTGATCGCCAACCGGTTCCTCGCTGCCCCGCACGTGCCCGTCCCCCTGCTTCCCGCGGCGCAGCCGCCCGCCGCTACCGGCTGGCTCGTCTTCGAGCGCTCGGACGGCATCGCGGCGCTCGACCTGGAAAGCGGCACGACCCGGCTGTTGGTGCCCGATCCATTCGGCGGGCGGGGACTGGCTCTGGTCTCGCCCGCCTACCGGCGCGTCGCGTACTGGTCCCCATGGGACGTGACACCCGGCAATGAAGTGCTCGAGGTGTACGACCTTGATGGCCGGCTCTTGCACTCCTGGTCATGGGAGGAGGACGCCCGCCCCACGTACCCAACTGCCTGGCTCGACGAGCAGCGTCTGCTCGTCGTGCAGCAGCCGCAGTGGGACCCAACCATTTCAGACCAGGAGAACCAAGCCCGATGGAGGCGCGAGACGGCCCTCGTCGCGATCGACGTCGCGAGCGGAGCCCGGCGCGTCCTGCTCCGCGGGTCGGTCGGATGGGCCGTCCCATCGCCGGACGGGACGCTCATCGCGATTTCCGGCAGCTACGAATCGGACTCGCGGGGAACCGCGCTCGACGTGCGTCCGCTCGGTCCGGACGGTCTCGGTCCGCCGATCGCAAGCATCACGCGTGTGGCCGCGTCGGCCGGCGTCTGGGTTCCCGACGGCAGCCGGGTCTATCTCGGCATCGTTGCCGGTCCCGGGATCGAGCCCAAGCCGGCGGACCCCGTCCCCGGGCAATCTGAGATGCCCGCGCGGATCGATCTGGTCGCGTTGGACCGTGGCGGCAGGGTGACGACGATCGTCGAGGGGCGGAGCGGCGTTATGCTGCGGCCGATTACGTTCACTCCCGACGGCCAGACGCTCATCTTCCAGTCGACGAACCTCGACGGCCCCGAGACGTTCAACGCAACCCTGTGGCAGGTCCCGGCAACCGGGGGGACGCCGACACCCCTCGCCACCGGATCCTATTATGACGCCGCCTACTGGCGTGATGGCAGCGAGGCGATACTGCTGGTCAATGCGACCGACGCGTTCCCGCAAGGCGAGATCGAGCAGTTCCGGCCGGGCGGTCCTAGCCCCGCATGGTGGACGATCAGCGTGCTGGGGCCGGACGGTACCCGGCGCCCCGTGGTCGGGCTGCCGTGGGACGCAGCCGGCTGGCCGATCGCCTGGCTCCCTCCCGACGCGCTGCCTGCTCCGGCTGAGACGCCAGCAAGCGAGCCACTGCGCGGCGAGGTGAGCCCGCCCGAGCGCGTCACAGGCATGCCGGCCGAATATACACTCGATGCCCGCAGTACCGTCAGCCCAGACGGCAGGGTCGTCGTGGTCGCGGACAAGACGTCGACGGCTCCCGTCATCTGGGACCGGGAACGTGAGGAGAGTCGCGCCCGCTTCGGAGCCGCCGACTTCGCCTGGGTCCGCAACGGTAGCGACCTCCTGATCGGCGTCGCCGTGCCCAGCGAGGAGGAGCGCCTGCCGCCGCCCGGCCGGCTCACCTTCTACACTGGAAACGCCGGTGTCGGGTTCGGGTCCCTCAACTACCGCGGATTCGATCCGGCCGGAATCTACGGACGCACCAGCGAGCGGTATGCCCGCCCGCTCGTGGCGCCGGGTGGCCGGGCGATGTCGTTCTTCATCGTCGATGTCCGTGCCGGGGAGACGCGCCTGTGGGTCGCAACCTGGGACAATGCCCGCATCGTCGACCGCTGGCCCAGCCATGCCGGGGCGCTCGGCAACCTGCCCACCCTCGCGCTCTGGGCCGGCCCCGACACGCTGCTCTATGCCGTGCCGGAGGCGATGCGGGACGGATTTCCCCAACAGGTCACGCTCCGCCGCGCGGTCGTCGCCCAGGACGGCGGCGTCAGCACCGAGTCGCTGGTCACGCTCCGCGCGGGCGGCGGCGAGCGCGGGATCGTCCTGCGCGAGATGGCGTTGAGCCCCGACGGGAGCCACGTCGCCTTACGGTTGCGACACTACACCCGACGCGATCCAGCCCGGGGCGCGTACGACACCGTGCGTGTGCTCCCCGCGGACGACCTGACCCAGCAGGTCGAGGTGGCCCGTGGCAACCCCGGTGACGGCCTGTCCTGGGCACCGGACAGCCACTGGCTCAGCTTCGGGTTGCGCGGCCGCGTCGCGCTGGCCACCCACGACGGCCGCAGCCTGCGATACCTCAGCCCCGAAGACACGCCCGCAGCCTACCCGCTCTGGGTCGGCCCCGGCGAAGTCTGGTTCGTGCAGGGAGAGGGAAACGTGTCCCACATCGTTCGCGTTACCGTACGCTGATGCGGGTCGCCATCCCGGCCGGCGTTCCAAGAGCGATGGAGGAGCCCCAGCGATACCTGCATGAAGCCTGTGCTATGCCGGCGCTCATGGCGCGAAAGGACGGCATGGAGCGCCCGCTTCTCACCGGTCTCAGTCACCCTGGCGGTGGGCGCCACCGAGTCCTGCATCCACCCCCGCACCCCCTCGTACGCCTCGGGTATGGGTAGGCTAGGTACGGCATCCAGCGGGCTGTGTCGGGACATGCCTCACCCCTGACGCGGAAGCGGAAGACAAGTTCGCTCAGGCACGCTGCCCCACGGGCTCTGACTGCGAGGTACCAGACCGAGGTCGTGCACCGAAGAGCAGCCAACCGACGATGGCGACGTAGAGGAGCCAGGCGACAACCTCCAGCGCCGAGGGCCACGGGTTCCAGCCGAACAGGCCATGCAGCAGATCCGACACCATCCCATGCCCAACGACCGGCTGCTCACGAAGATCCCAGACATGGCCAAAGAAGATGGGAACCACCCCGGATTCCTGCAGCCAGGCGACGGACTTGGCGATCAGCCCGGCCGCGATGACGAGGAGCAGAGCGCCGGTGATGGTGAAGAAGAGGCGGAGGTTGATCCGGGACCCACCCTGGTAGGCGAGGTAGCCGAGCAGCACTGCCCCAACCACCCCGAGCGCACCTCCGATTGCCCACTCCAGCCGGTTAGCTCCCAGCAGCAGCGCCAGCATGAACAGAACGGTCTCCAGGCTCTCCCGCAGGACAGCGAAGAATGCGACCGATGCCACACCCAAGCGGGATTCCGACTCCAACGCCCGCTCGACCTGTTGGCGCAGCCGGCGGCCGATTGTCCGTGACTGACTCCGCATCCAGAAGATCATCCAGGTCAGGATGGCGACGGCGACAAGGCTTACTCCGGCGAAGACGATGTGCTCGAGGTCACCCTCCAACCCTCCGAGGAGGTGGTAAGCCGCAGCGCCAACGATGGTCGACACCCCCAGCGCCGCGACGACGCCGAACCAAACCTGCCGGAAGGCGTCTCGACGCCCAATTTGCCGGAGGTAGGCCAACACGATGCTGACAATCAGTGCGCCCTCGAACCCTTCGCGGAGGGTGACCAGCAACGCCCCGCCCATCCCGTGCTCCTCCCGGGAGCCACCGCACACTCGGTGCGCTAGCCCGATAATTCCGAGTAAACAACTCGGAATTAATCTATGACCGCGTCTGGGCTATGTCAAGATCCGCGGGAGGTAGGCACTCGAATCGGGCTCGGCGAGCCTGGTCCACATCCCGTGATCGGCGTCACATGGCAGGTCCCTGCGCCGCGAGGCTGCGGAGCTGCCAGGCGAGCACCAGCAACAGGATGCCGAAGACGATCGCGTAGACACCGATCACCCACAGCACCGCGAGCGCCCCGGAGCTGGGGAACAGGAATAGCAGCACGCCGAAGATGATCGAGATGACGCCAGCCAGCCCGAGCCAGAGGGTTCCGCCGCCGACGTCGCGGAGCTGCACCGCGCCGATCACCTCGGCGAGGCCGGTCACGATCGCCCAGGCCGCGATCAGGTAGAGCAACGCCAGGGCGGTCAGTCCTGGCCAGACGAATGCGACAATGCCGGCCAGAACCCCGAGCACCCCCTCGAACGCGAGCGGCCCCCACCGGAGATCCCGCCGGGCAGCGCGAAAGGCCGCGACGATGCCGAAGATCCCGTCGAGCAGCGCGTAGACGCCGAAGAGCGCGATGAGGAAGGACAGCGTCAAGTCCGGCCACACAAGTGCCGCCAGGCCGAAGAGGATGGCGACCACGCCGCGTACAGCCACCGCCCACCAGTTACGCGAAACCGCCAGCATCGCAGCTACCCCTTTCTGCCCCTACCACCACCCAATATTATGTTTAGATCATGCTCCCCGCTCCGCATGTTGCTTGCCAGGGCTGAGCCGGAGTTGGCCCGCGCTAGCGCCGTTTCTTGCGACGCCGCGGCTGCCGCTCCTCCTCGCGGAGGGGCTCCTGGGTCAACTCCTCCATCGCCTCGACCACGGTGTCCTCGTCGTCCAGGTACTCGACGGTGTAGTGCCCGGAGCGAACGGCATGGACGGCTTGCAGGGTGTCGAAGACCTCGAAGGTCAACTCGTCGAACCCGATCGAGCCGTGCAGGTAGCCGAGGAACGAATCGCGCAGCTCATCCACCAGCGTGGAAACGATCTGCTCTTCGTCGGCAGCCACCTCGTTGAGCAGCCGGTCTTCCTGGTCGCTCACCAATCACCCCCTCTCCACGCACGTCCCGTCCCGATGAGGCGAGCACCATGCACCTTGGGTGCCATCAGGGCCACCATCCGATCGGCGCACAGATCCGTTATGCCTACAGCGGCCCCGCACCCGATGACGGGAGCGATCGGTGATGGACGACCAACAGCTCGGAGCAGGACAGCCACGCGGGCCACGGCGTCGGGTCAGCACGCTCGGCACCGTGCTCATCGTGCTGGGGTTCCTATTGTTAGGCGCGGCGGCCACGCTGGCAGCCGCCGGTGGACGTCCCGGTGGCACGACCTCGAGCGTGACGCCGCCACCCGACCTCGTCGCCACGCCGGACGCCCCGCTCTCTCCGCCGGTCGTCCAGGCCGCTCCGAGCGCCACCGCGACGCCGTCCCAAGAGACGAGCGCCGCGACGACCACCCCGCCCCCCGCCACGCCTGAACCGTCGCCGACGGCGGTACCGACCCCGACGCCGGTGCCCGACCGCCCGCACGCGACGCAAATCAAGATCCCTGCGATTGGGCTGGATGCACCGATTGTGGAGGTCGGGTACGACCTGGTCGAGATCGAAGGCGTGCAGGTCATCCAATGGCAGGTGGCCGATTACGCCGCCGGGCACCACAGCACGTCCGCCGACCCCGGCGAGGGCGGGAACATCGTCATCGCCGGACACGACGACTGGCGCGGCGAGGTGTTCCGCGATCTGGAGCACGTGACGCTCGGCGATCAGATCACCCTGGTGACGCCCGAGGGCGAGCACACCTACGCCGTCACTGAGATCGTCTACCGCAAGGAAGCGGGGATGCCCATCGCCACCCGGATCGCGACCGGGCAATACTTCGCGCCGATGCCGGAGGAGCGATTGACCCTCGTGACCTGCTGGCCCTACGGCATCGACGACCACCGCCTCATCGTCACCGCCAAGCCGGTGCGCCCGTAGCGGCGTCACCCAGCCGCCCCGTTCGACCCCACACGATGAAAACTCGTACAATCTTCGGTCGGGAGGGATCCGGCATCGGGTCGGACCAGACCGAGAAGGAGACGGCGTGTCCCTGACGCTGCCACACACTCTGGCCGGACGCTACCGGCTCACCGCACGTATCGGCGAAGGGAGTTTCGCCGAGACATTTCTGGCCACCGATACGTCGCTTGGGCGGCAAGTTGCCGTCAAGGTGCTGCGTGAGCAGTACGCCAGCGACGTGCGGGTCGCTGCTCGCTTCGAGCGCGAGGCGCGTGCAGCGGCGTCCGTGTCGCACCCCAACGTCGTGGACGTCTACGACTACGGACGCGACGGCAACACACTCTACATCGTCATGGAGTGGGTCGACGGCACCGACCTCAAGGACTACATCCGGCGGCGCGCGCCGCTCCCGGTGCCGGAGGCCACGCGACTGATCCGCGAGATCCTGCAGGGACTCGGCGCCATCCACCGGGCGGGGATCATCCACCGGGACGTGAAGTCCCAGAACGTGCTCATCGCCCAGTCGGGAACGGCCAAGCTGACCGACTTCGGCATCGCGCGCGGTGCGCTCGACACGGGGCTGACCGATACCGGCATGGCGCTGGGCACCGCTGCCTACATGGCGCCGGAACAGGCCAGCGGCCAGCAGCTCACGCCCGCCGCCGACATTTACGCCGCAGGCGTCATCCTGTTCGAGATGCTTACTGGGCGGCTGCCGTTCCCGGGCGACAACCCGGTCCAGGTCATGTTTCAGCACGTGAACGATCCGCCGCCGCGCCCGAGCACGCTGAACCCCGATATCCCACCGGGGCTGGAGCTGGTTGTGCTCCGCGCGCTCGCCAAGGACCCGCGCGACCGCTTCCAGTCGGCGGCGGAGATGGAAGCCGCACTCGAACGTACGCCGAGCGCGGACGAAGCGACCCGGATCCTCGCCGCCGCGACGGCGCCGGTCTCGGGTGCCGGTGCGACACGCGCCATGCAGCACACCGGCCGGACCGCCCGCGCGGCGCAGCCGCCGGGGTCGCCGCCCCCACCCCGCCGCCGCACGGCCGCTGCGGTCCCGGACCCAACGCCGACCTGGCCGCTGGTGCTCCTGGCCGGGATTCTGATCCTGCTCGGGATCGGCGGGATCGCCCTGCTCGCCATGGGCGACGGCAACGGAGACACCGCGACGACCCCGACAGCGGAGTTGCCGGCGGTGACCACCGCGACACCGGAGCCGACGCCGACCGTTGAGCCGACCCCGACGGTCGAGCCGACGCCGACGGCGACACCGACACCGGAGCCAACACCGACGCCAACACCTGAGCCGACTCCAACGCCGACACCGGAGCCGACACCCACGCCGGAGCCGACTCCGGAGCCGACGCAGGACCCCGGCACGCCGATCGGCAGCCCGGCCCCGGAGGCGCTGGCCCGACCGCTCACCGTCGGCGCGCGGAATGTCGAACTCAGAGGTGAGGACTTCGAGGGCGCACTGGTGCCGGGCGAGGGGTCCAACCGGCAGGGCAACATCCCGGACAAAGCGGCGTTCCTGTTCGGGGGACAGAGCGACTATCACACCGGGACGGCGACGTTTGAGACGCGAGAGTCCAATCGTCCCGTCCTCGTCCTCCAGATCACCGGCACCGACGATCTGGCCCAACGCAAGGCGCCGATCAGGATCACCCTCAACGGGCAGCTCGTCTGGGAGGGTGACAACCCGCTGCCCAACGGCGAGTCCGGCGACGCCTACTGGGTCATCCAGGACCGCTCCGTCCTGCGCGACGGCGAGAACCGGCTGGTCATCGCCAACACCTCCCCGAACGGCGACGCCCCCCAGGCGCCCTGGATCCTGCTTGAGCGGGTCACGCTGTTCTATTGATGCGTGATGCGTCATGCGTCATCCGTCATACGTCAACCGTACTGCGTAGTGTGTAGGTCTCCCCTCTCCCCTCGTGTGAGAGGGGCCGGGAGTGAGGGGGACGCATGACGCATGACGTATGACGCATGACGTATCACCCACACCCGCCCGGCCTATGGCACACTAGGCGCGGGATTCGGTGAAGCGCGGAGGACAGGCGGTGTTCCACTTTACGATCGGGATGGACCCTAATATCGCCCGCATCGGGCCGTTCGTGCTGGCATGGCACGGGCTGCTGACGGCCTTCGCCATCGTCCTCGCCGTCGTTGTGATCTACCGTGAATTCGCTCGTCGCGAGCTTTCGCTGGCGAAGTACGACAGCTTGGCGTTCTGGACCATCATCGGCGGCATCCTCGGCGCGCGCCTCTTCTACGTCATCGACCACGCCGGGTACTTCCTCGACCACCCGCTGGAGGCGTTCGCCATCCAGGAGGGCGGCCTGGCCGTCTACGGCGCGGTCATCGGTGGGTTCTTCTCGGTGCTGCTGCTGACAGGCATCTTCGGCTATCCCTTCGGACAGGTCATCGACGCGATCGCGCCGGGGCTGATCCTGGCGCAGGCTGTGGGCCGGATCGGCTGCCTGATCAACGGGGACGCCTGGGGCGGGCCAACCGACGGCCCATTTTCGGTCACCTACACCCACCCCGACGCCCTGCTTCCCAGCAGCCTCCACGGCGTGCCCACGCACCCGTACCCGATCTACGATATGGCGATGAACCTCGCGATCTTCGGGGTGGTGGTGTGGCTGAACCGCCGGCGCCTCCCGGCCGGGACGACGTTCGCGGTCTTCGCCGCGCTCTACGCCGTCACCCGCTTCGTCATCAGCTTCGTGCGCCAGGAGCGGATCTGGTTCTGGGGGCTGCAAGAAGCGCAAGTGGTGTCGCTGGTCGTGCTGGCCGTGTCCGCAGTGGCGCTGTACATCCTGCTGCGCCGCCAGCCCAGCTCCGAGCCGCTCACGGCGGACTGAGCCTCGTCCCATCCCCGGGCGACGTGTGCGTCAGACGTCGGTCGATGGCATCCTGATCAGGTCCGGGCTCGGCTCCATCGAAGGATCTTGCGGCAAGAACACAAGAACCCCTCTCCCAGCACCCGGTCCCGGTTGGGACGGGTCGGGAGAGGGGGTCGTAGACTGACTGCTGGTCCCGCTATCCCTCGTACCGGCGGAACACGGCGACGGCGTTCTGGCCGCCGAAGCCGAAGGCGTTGGCCATGGCGACGTTGACCTCGGCCTTGCGCAGCGTGTGCGGCACGTAGTCGAGGTCGCACTCCGGGTCCGGCTCATCGAGGTTGATGGTCGGCGGGATCAGGTTATCTCGGATCGCCAGCGCGCAGACAACGCCGGACACCGCCCCCGCGGCACCCACCAGGTGCCCGATCATGCTCTTGGGCGAGCTGATCGCCACGCGGTACGCCGCCTCGCCGAAAACCGACTTGATCGCCTTTGTCTCCGACACGTCGTTGAGCGGCGTGCTCGTCCCGTGCGCGCAGATGTAGTCGACATCCTCGGGAGTGAGGCCGGCGTTGGCGATCGCCTGGCGCATGGCGCGCGCGGCGCCGAGGCCGTCCGGCAGCGGAGCGCTGATGTGGAAGGCGTCAGCGGTGACCGAGCCGCCGGCAAGCTCGCAGTAAATGCGCGCGTCACGGCGCCGGGCGTGCTCCTCGGTCTCCAGCACCATGACCGCGGCACCTTCGCCGAAGACGAAGCCGTCGCGGTCCTTGTCGAAGGGCCGGCTGGCGCGCTTCGGCTCGTCGTTTCGCTTCGAGAGCGCGCCCATGTTCCCGAACGCCGCCACCGCCACGGGGTCCATGCCCGCCTCGGTGCCCCCGGCGATCATCACGTCCACCTCGCCGAGCTGCAGCATGCGCAGTGCGTCGACGAAGGCCTGGGTGCCCGCGGCGCACGCCGCCACCGAGGCCATGACCGGCCCGGTGATGCCGAACGTGATGGAGACCTGGCAGGCCCCCATGTTCGGGGCAAACATCGGGATGAAGAAGGGGCTGACCCGGTTCGGCCCGCGGGTGTGGTGAACGAGCACCTCGCGCGTGAGCGTCTGGATCCCGCCACCGCCGGTGTTGAGCATCACGCCGATGCGCTCGCTGTTGCTCCGGTCAATGGTCAGGCCGGCATCTTCGATGGCCTCCCGCGCGGCCGCGACCGCGAACTGTGCGTAGCGGTCCATCCGGCGCGCGGCCTTGAAGTCCATGTGATCCCTGGGGTCGAAGCCTTTGACCTCGGCTGCAATCTGGACCTCGAGATCGCTTGGATCGAAGGCGGTGATGCGGTCGATTCCCGAGACACCGTCCAGGAGGTTGCGCCAGAACTGCGGATAGCCGATCCCGATCGGCGTGACCGCCCCCAGCCCGGTGACGACGACACGATGCACCCTGATTTCCTCCGATTCCCCGTACTTTACCCCGCGATCCCGAAATCCTTCGGGCTCATTACCTCAACATCGCTCCGAATGCGCCGGATCAACCCGCCCAGCACCTGACCCGGCCCGATCTCCAGGAAGGCGGCCGTGCCGTCGTTGGCCATCTCACGCACCGAGTGGGTCCACTGGACCGGGCGGACGACGTGCGCGGCGATCTCCTTCCGGATCTCGTCGACGGTGGTCATGAAGCGCCCGGAGATGTTCGCCACGACCGGCACCTGGGGCTCACGCAGCGGGATCTTGTTGACCAGCTCCGCCAACTGCTGCGCCGCCCGCTCCATCAGCGGCGAGTGGGACGCAATGGAGATATCGAGCCGCACGACCTTCCGGGCGCCCCGCTGGCGGGCAAGCTCCATCGCCCGCTCCAGGGCCGCATTCTCGCCGGAGATGACCGACTGCCCGGGGCAGTTGTCGTTGGCCAGCACGACAGTCCCGACCTCGGAAGCTTCCTCGCAGATCGCTTGGAGGGCTTCTCGATCCAGGCCGAGGACGGCGGCCATCCCACCCGGCTGGAGGTCTCCACACTCCTTCATCAGCCGGCCGCGCTCCCGCACCAGATGGAGCGCATCGGCGAAGTCGAGGACGCCGGCGGCAACCAGCGCGGTGAACTCCCCGAGGCTGTGCCCGGCGACGAAGGACGGCACGATGGACAGATTGTGCGAGCGCCACCGCTCGCGCAGGGCTTCCAGGTAGGCGAGGCTGACGGTCAGGATCGCCGGCTGGGCATTGATCGTGTCACCCAGCTCCTCCGCCGGCCCGTGAAAGCAGAGTGTGGACAACGGGAACCCGAGGATCTCGTCGGCCTGTTGGAAGATCTTCCGGGCAGCGGCTGACTTCTCGTAGAGAGCCTTGCCCATGCCGACGTACTGGCTCCCCTGCCCGGGGAACACGAACGCGATCCGCTTTGAGATCACGCTCCCAAGGTCCATCGCTCGCCCTACCCCTATCGCCCTATCCACCACCCATCCGCTCACGGCTTGGCCTCAAGCCACAAATGGAGTGCCGCGCGTATCATACCATGGACTTTCCATGTACTTTCACGTGTTCGGCACGCCTTTGTGGTCAACGAAGCCGCAGCGGTGAAAAATCGGTGCCGTAATCGTAGGTGTCCACCCCTTCGAGCCGCTTGAGTGTGTTGACCACGAGGTACGTCAGGGGCGTCGCCACGACCTCGTAGGCAGATTTGACGAGCCAGGCGGTGACCATCAGCGGCAGGAGTTCACCCCCCGGGATGGTCCCCGCGAAGGCGATCGTGATGAAGACCAGTGAGTCCGCCCCCTCGCCGACCAGCGTGGAGCTGATGGTCCGCATCCAGAGCCAGCGCCCCCGCGTCACGATCTTCAGCTTGGCCAGCACCACCGCGTTGAGGAACTCACCCACGAGGTAGGCGGCAAAAGAGCCGGCCAGGAGCCGCGGGGTGAAACCGAGGATGCGCTCGTAAGCCGCCTGACCGTCCCAGATGCTCGCGGGCGGCAGGACCTGGGTGACGACGATCGACCCGACGGCGAGCAGGTTGCACACGAATCCCAGCCAGATGACGAGCCGCGCGCGGCGGAACCCGTACACCTCGGTCAGCACGTCGCCGAAGATGTAGCTCAGCGGGAAGAGCGTAACCGTGCCGGCGGGCACGACCAGCCCGCCGATATCGACCAGCTTCACCGCCACGATGTTGGCCGTGATCAGCGACGTGACGAACAACGCGGCGACCGCCACAAACAGGGCGCTGAAGTGTTCGTCCTTCGTCCGCTCTACCTCGGAACTCCGCCGTCCCATCGTCCCAGCCGGCAACCATGTCGCGGCCGCCCCGCGCGGGGCGGCCGCCGGACGCCGAGAAACCGGGCGATTCCGCCGCTACACGCTGTCTGCCGCCGCGGCCGGGGCGGCCGACGGCACCGGGGGCGCGCCCAGGATCTCGGTGATCTTCTCCTGGCCGATCGTCTCCTCGGCGATCAGTGCCTCGGCCAGCGCGTCCAGCTTGTCGCGGTGCTTGCGCAGCAACTCCTCGGCACGCTCCATCGCCTCGCGGAGGAGTCGCTGGACCGCCTCGTCGGCCCGCTCCAGCGTGGCCTCGGCGACGTCGCGCTCCTGCATGATCTCTCGCCCGAGGAAGACGTGCTGCTCGCCCATCCCCAGGTAGACCGGGCCAACCTCATCGCTCATGCCCCAGAGACCGACCATGCGCCGCGCGAGCAGCGTGGCCTCCTTGAGGTCATTCTGGGCACCAGTCGTCATCTCGTTGAATACGAGCTGCTCCGCTGCGCGCCCGCCCATCATGACGGTCAGGCGGGCGAGGAGATAGGCACGGCTGTAGTTGAAGCGGTCCTCGTCCGGCGCCTGGATCGTCACCCCGAGGGACTGCCCGCGCGGCACGATGCTCACCTTGCGCAGGGGGTCGGTCCCGGGGGAGAAGTGGGCAGCGACCGCGTGGCCGGCCTCGTGGTAGGCCACGACCCGCTTCTCATGCTCGCTCATGATCATGGCCCGCTCGGTGCCGAGCACGATCTTGTCGAGCGCCTCGTCGAAGTCGATGCGCTCGACGATTTTCTTGTTCTTCCGCGCCGCCATCAGCGCCGCCTCGTTGACCAGGTTGGCCAGGTCCGCCCCGGAGAAGCCCGGCGTCGCCGCGGCGATCCCCTCGAGATCCAGGTCGTCCGCCACCGGGATGCCCCGCGTGTGGATGCGAAGGATCGCCTCGCGCCCGCGGCGGTCGGGGAGCCCGACCGTCACCTGCCGGTCGAAGCGGCCGGGTCGCAGCAGCGCCGGGTCGAGCACGTCCGGCCGGTTGGTGGCCGCGATCACGATCACGTCCTGGTGTGCCTCGAAGCCGTCCATCTCCACGAGCAACTGGTTCAGCGTCTGCTCGCGCTCGTCGTTCCCGCCTCCGAGCCCGGCGAAGCGCTGCCGGCCCACGGCGTCCAGCTCATCGACGAACATGATCGACGGGGCAGATGCCTTGGCCCGCTCGAACAGGTCACGGACCCGGCTGGCACCGACGCCGACGAACATCTCGACGAACTCGGACGCGCTGACACTGAAGAAGGGCACGCCGGCCTCCCCGGCCACCGCGCGTGCCAGCAGCGTCTTCCCCGTCCCGGGCGGGCCGACCAGCAGGATACCCCGCGGCAGCCGCGCGCCGATGGCGTGGTACTTCATCGGGTTGCGCAGGAAGTCGACGACCTCCGATAGCTCGGCCTTCGCCTCCTCCTCCCCCGCCACGTCGGCGAAGGTCACGCGCGGGCGCTCCGCGTCGTAGACACGCGCCTTGGAGCGGCCGAAGCTGAAGACGTTCTGCTGCCCGCGCGACATGCTGCGGCCGAGGTAGACCATCAACCCGATGAAGAGAAAGAGCGGCACGATGGTGGCGAGCAGGCTGGGCCAGACGGAGCCACCCGACTGGTCGATCTTCACGGTGACCCCGTGACTCTGCAACAGGGGCACCAGATCGGCCTGGCTGTTCTCCGGGATGGTCGTCTGGAATTGCGTGCCCGTTCGGATCTCACTCGGGCTGGTACCGGGTGGCGGAGACTCGCCGGGCCCGAGCACTTGATCGCCCGCGAGGCGCACCTGCTCCGCGAAGGTGCCGGTCACCTGCTGGCCTCGGATCGTGACGCTGGAGACGTTGTCGACCTCGACCTGCTGGATGAACGCTGAGTACGGGACGTTCAGCCGTGCGCCACCCGACGGCCAGAAAAAGGTGTAGACGTTCCACAGCGCCAGCGCGATTAACGCCACCCAGAGAATCCAGGTGGGAAACCTCGGCCGGCCCTGGGCAGGCGGGCGGGGTTCGCCGGGGCCCGGCGGCCCCGGGCGGTTGGTGGGCTCTCTCATGCTACTGGAATGCCTTCCTCGATGCGTTGGACCAGGTTGGTCTGATCACGACGGACCCCGCAAGCGGTCGATGCCCAATACACGTTTGCCTGTGGGCATCGCACCCTCGGTGCCATCCAATGTACTTATTCTACCGGTTTGGAACTTTTTGTGTCGTCGCGGGGCTGCGGCGGTGCCCCCTGTCATATGCCAAACCGCACGAGGCAGCCGCTGGTGGACGGCTGCCTCGCACGTGAGGAGGAGATGAGTCTGGTGTGCTGAGTTGGACCCCGGAGTGTTGACCCGGCTGGGATCCCACACCTCCGGGTACCCCTATTCTGACCCTAACAAGGCGATTTGTCCAGACCAGAGTATGGGAGAATTGTCAGAGTCCCGATGGGCCGTTGAACGTACTGGCACGATCCGCTGCGAGCGGCGATCATTATGGGCGACGTTGCGGAGCTTCCTGCGGCGTGGATCCGGCCATCGCGGTGGACAGGCACGAAAGGGTGAGGGGAGAGCGGCATGGTGCTCGGAGAAGCGTTTCACCGGCGGGCGGCCAAGCTGCTGAGCGAGCGGCTCACCACGCTCGAGAAGCACGCTGCCCTGCTCTTCGATCCAGCCAACATTCGATACGTGACCGGCCTCCGCTTCCTTCCGACCGATCGGCCGCTCGCGGCCTGCGTCTGGGCTGACGGCAGCGCGGCCCTCTTCGTGCCGCAGATGGAAGCCGAACATCTGTCGAGCGGATGGGTGACCGACGTCCGCTGGTACGCCGAGTACCCGGCAGAGGAGCCACCGGTCCGCTGGATGGCCCGTGAGGCGGGCGGGCCGCTCGTCGTCGATACCGCCGTGAGCGCGCGGGACTGGAGGGCGATCGCGGAGGAGGTCGAAGAGGTCGAACTGCTCGACCCGGTCGCGGAGCAGCGGGTGGTGAAGTCCCCGGCTGAGATCGCCCTCATCGAGCGCGCGGCGGGCTACGCCGACATGGCGCTGGAGCGGGCCTTCGCGCGCCTGACGACGGGTAGCACCGAGCAGGACGTGCTGGCTGAGATCATCTCCGTCGTCGACGGCATCATGCGCCAGGATCTCGGCGACGACTACGACCTCCCCGGACCGGGCATCACCGGGTCGCTCCTGAGCGGCACCCGCACGACCATGCCGAACGCACCGACGAGCAACCGCGCGCTGACTCGCGGCGACTGCGTCGTCGTGGAGTTCACCGCGAATGTCGCCGGCTACCACGCGCAGGCGGGCTGCACCTTCTTCGTCGGCGACCCGCTGCGCGATGTGGTCCGCTGGGTGGAGAGCTCGATCATCGCCCAGAACGCCGCGCTCGAAGCGATGACGGTGGGGGCGACGGCGGAGTCGGTCGATCTGGCCGCTCGCCGGGCGCTGGAGCGACTGGGGCTCGGCACGAACATCCGGCACCGGACCGGTCACGGGATCGGCCTCAGCCCGATCGAGGCACCATATCTCACCCGTTCCCAGACGACGGCGTTGGTTCCTGGTATGGTGCTGGTAGACCGCCCTGGCGTCTACATCCCCGGACGCATCGGTGCCCGGAATGCTCGAACCGTGGTCATCGAGGCCGACGGCCCCCGGGTGCTCAACCCCCGGATTGACCGCTGGGATAAGATGGAGTCGCGGCTGAAGGAGTTCTAACGCGCGCCGTGGATTCCAGAGCGCCGCGCTTGGTCGATGGCAGCAGCGGGCACGGCCCGTCAACCTGCTCGGATGGGAGCGCAGTGTGAACGAGCGGATCGGCGTCTTCGTCGCCTGGCCCTACGCCAATGGCGACCTCCACCTTGGGCACGTGGCGGGGGTCTACCTGCCGGCAGACATCTTCGCCCGGTATCACCGCCTGCGGGGCAACCGGGTGCTCATGGTGAGCGGCAGCGACGCACACGGCACGCCGATCACCGTCTCCGCCGAGCGGGCCGGGGTGTCCGCGCGCGAGTTCTTCGAGCGCTACCACCGCCGCTTCCTGGAGAGTTTCATCGGGCTGGGCATCAGCTTCGACCTCTTCACCCATACCGACACCGAGAACCACGCCGCGGTATCCCAGGACATCTTCCGCGTGCTCTACGAGCGGGGGTTCATCCACACCGAGGCGATGGCCCAGCTCTACTGCGAGACCGACCAGCGCTTCCTGCCCGACCGCTACGTCGAGGGCACCTGCCCCCACTGCGGCTACCCGAACGCACGGGGCGACCAGTGTGACAATTGCGGGCGCACCCTCGACGCCACGGAGTTGATCGACCCGCGCTGCAAGCTCTGCGGCAGCCGGCCGGTCGTCCGCGAGACGGAGCATTTCTTCTTCGACCTGCCGGCCTTCGAATCGCGCCTGCTCGAGTACATCGGCCGTCAGGAGCACTGGCGCCCCAACGTCCAGCGCTTCGTGGAGAACTATCTGCGCGGCGGGTTGAAGGCTCGCCCGGTCACGCGCGACATCGAGTGGGGCATCCCGGTGCCGATCCCCGGCTACGAGCACAAGGTGATGTACGTCTGGTTCGAAGCGGTGATCGGCTACCTGTCGGCCAGCATCGAGGCGACTAAGAACCGGGGCGATGAGCACGCCTGGGAGGCCTGGTGGACCGACCCCGCCGCCCGCGGCTACTACTTCATCGGCAAGGACAACATCCCATTCCACGCCATCATCTGGCCGGCCGAGCTGATGGGCTACGATGAGCGGCTGAACCTACCGTTCGACATCCCGGCCAGCGAGTTCTTGAACCTGGAGGGGCAGCAGTTCAGCACCAGCCGCAACTGGGCGGTCTGGCTCCCCGACTACCTGGAGCGGTACGCCCCGGACCCGCTCCGCTACTACCTAACCGCGATCGCGCCGGAGACCGGCGACAGCGAGTTCACCTGGCGCGGGTACGTCGAGCGCAACAACAACGAGCTGGTCGCCGCCTGGGGCAACTTGGTCAACCGCGTGATCAGCTTCGCCGTGCGCCACTGGGACGGCCGCGTGCCGGAGCCGGGCCAACTCGACTCACGTGACACCGAACTGCTCGACCGGATCGCGGCCGGGTTCGACACGGTCGGGTCACTCTACGGGCGTGCCGAATTCCGCGCCGCGCTGCGCGAGACGATGTCCCTCGCACGCGAGGTCAACCGCTACCTCGACGATAAGGCGCCCTGGTTCCAGATCAAGGAGGACCGCGAGGCGGCCGGAACCACGATCTTCGTCGCCCTGCGCGCGATCGACTCGTTGGCCACGCTCTTCGCCCCGGTGCTGCCCTTCACCAGCGCCGAGGCGAAGCGCTTCCTTGGCCAGGAGGATCCGCTCTTCGGCGATCTTCAGATCGAGCGCTTCGATGAGCGCGAACGGTCCCACGAGGCACTGGTCTACCAGCCCCTCGCCTCCGAGGGGAACGTCGACCGCTGGGTGCCGAGCACGCTCTCGCCCGGCCAGCCCCTGGCGCGTCCGCGTGTGCTGTTCCAGAAGCTGGACGAAAGCGTCATCGAGGAGGAGCGCGCCCGCCTGGAGCACGCGAGCGGCACGACCACAGCGGCGAAGGAGTAGCCTCCGGAGCGAGTGCCGGTCCGGCTGGTCCAGACCGTCAGATCAGCGGGCGCACCACCCCCGCGTCCCAGATCCTCGGCGGACGCGGGGGCACACGGCTTTCCCGAGGAGGTGGCGACATGGACACCGACGGCCGGCACCGCTTCTACATCACCACCTCGATCCCCTACGTCAACGCCGCGCCACACCTCGGCCACGCACTGGAGTACATCCAGACCGACGCCTTCGCCCGCTACCACCGGCTCATCGGCGACGACACCCGCTTCCTGACCGGAACCGACGAGAACAGCCTGACGAACGTCCTGGCCGCCGAGCGGGAGGGGATCCCGGTCGCGGAGCTCGTCGACCGCAATGCCCAGGCGTTCCACCGCCTCACCGAGTACCTGCACATCTCCAACGACGACTTCATCCGCACCGCCGCCGAGCCGCGTCACATCGAGGGCGCGCAGAAGCTCTGGGCGGCGTGCGACCGGGCGGGAGACATCGACAAGCGCTACTACGCCGGGCTCTACTGCGTCCTCGGCGAGCAGTTCTATACCGAGGAAGAGGCCCCGGACGGCCTCTGTCCCGAGCACCACATCCCGTTGGAGCTGGTCGAGGAGGAGAATTACTTCTTCCGCCTCTCCCGGTACCAGGACGCCTTGGCGCGCGCCATCGACTCCGGCGGGCTGCGCATCATCCCCGAGACACGCCGGAACGAGGTCCGCGCATTCATCGCGCGCGGCCTGGAGGACTTCAGCATCTCCCGCACGCGCGCACGGGCCCGCGGCTGGGGCATCCCCGTGCCGGGCGATCCCAACCAGGTGATGTACGTCTGGTTCGATGCGCTGGCGAACTACATCACGGCGCTCGGCTACGCACACGACGCCGAGCTCTACCGGCGCTACTGGGTGGAGAACCCCGACCGGGTCCACGTCATCGGCAAGGGCATCCTCCGCTTCCACGCCGTCTACTGGCCGGCCATGCTGATGTCCGCCGGGGAACCGTTGCCGACGACCATCGTCGTCCACGGCTACCTCACCATCGGCGGCGAAAAGATGAGCAAGTCGCTCGGCAACGTGGTCGACCCGGCCGAGCTGACGGCACGCTACGGCGCCGACGCGGTGCGCTACTGGATGCTGCGCGAGGTGCCGCCCGCCGAGGACGCCGACTACACCGACGAGAAGCTCGAGCGACGCTACAACGCCGACCTCGCCAACGACCTGGGCAACCTGCTCAACCGCACCGTCAGCATGATCCAGCGCTACCGGTCGGGCGTCGTACCCACACCCGCTGAGCCGGTCGCCACCGATGAGGACCTGGAAGCGGTCGCCGCGGGACTCTCCGGCACGATCGAGCAGACGATGGGCCGGGATTTCGACCCACAGGCGGCACTCGCAGCCATCTGGGATTTGGTCGTCCGCGCCAACCGGTACGTGGAGGAGACCTCCCCGTGGAGCCTCGCCAGGGCCGAGCGGGGCGGCGACGCGATCGCCACGACGCGGCTCGACACCGCGCTGTACCACCTGGCTGAGGCCCTGCGGATCATCGCCCAGGCGCTCCGGCCGTTCCTGCCCGACACCGCAGAGCGCATCGCCGAACAAATCGGCGTCGCGCTGGACGCACGCTCTTGGCCCGCGGCGCTCACCTGGGGCCAGCTTCCACCCGGAACCCAGGTCAGCGAGCCGCACCCGATCTTTCCGAGACTTGAGGGGTGATGTGTGGTGCGTCATACGTCATGCGTCACCCGTAACGTGTATTGCGTAGCGCGTACTGCGTATCTCTCCCCTCTCCCCTGGTGGGAGAGGGGCCGGGGGTGAGGGGGATGGATGCCGACGTTGATCACCTGGAACCTACCACCCGGGGCGGCCTTGGTCGCCGGGGACGACTGGCTCCCCGCGATGCTCGCCGCGCGCCTGCCGGGCGGGGAGGTTGTCGAGGACCGGGCTGAGGCGACGGATACGCCGGTCATCGTGGCCGCACGGGGTGCGCTGGGCGCGGTGGCCGACGAGGCGTTGGCGGAGGCGCGCGTCGTCGTGCTCCTCGACCCGGACGAAGGGGAACGGCTACGCGCGGTGCACCGGCTCGCGGGCCGGAACGGCACGCGGCTGGAGGTCATTCCTTCGCTCGCGACCCTGACAGCGGCCGAGCACACCATGCTTCTCATCCTTGCGCTCAGCCGCCGCCTGTTCCACGCCTACTCCGACCTGGTATCTGGAGAGCGGCGACCCAACCTCCACCGGTCCGACCGGGGACAGGGTACGCGGAACTGGGTCGGCATGGAGTGGCCGGAGCCGATTGCCGGGAAGACGCTGGGCATCGTGGGGCTCGGGCGTGTCGGAGAAGCGGTCGCGGCGCGGGCCAAGGCGTTCGGCATGCGCGTAATCTACTATGACCGGGAGCGGAAGCCGGCCGCCGAGCGGCGCTGGGGCGTGTCGTACCGGCGCTTCGACCAGCTCCTCCGCGAATCCGACATCGTCAGCCTACACCTGCCCCTTACGCCCGAGACGACCCGCCTGCTCGACGCGCCTGAGCTGGCGCTGATGCGCCCGAATGCCTACCTCATCAACACTGCGCACGGCGGGCTGGTCGACGAAGGCGCCCTGATCCGCGCGCTGCGCCAGAGAGACATCGCCGGGGCTGGACTGGATGTCTTCGCCTACGAGCCGATCGCTCCGGACAGCCCGCTCCTGGCCCTCGACAACGTCGTGCTCACCCCGCACATCGCCGGCGCCAGCGACGACGCCGTTCGCCGCGCCTTCGTGGAGCGCGCAGCGCAGGTGCTCCTCAGCGAGGCGGGGTAGGGCGTCATACGTCATACGTCATACGTCATGCGTCACCCGTCGTGCGTACTGCGTATTCCGTCCTCTCCCCTCTCCCACCAGGGGAGAGGGGTCGAGGGTGAGGGGGACGTATGACGTATGACGTATGACGTATGACGCATCCCTCACCACTCCTCGCCCAGCGCGCGGGTGAGGGCGCCGAGGTCGTAGTAGCTGGACTGCTCGACGATCAGGCCGTCGCGCACGAGGTAGAAGGCGGCCATCGGTTGGGCGATGCGGCGGCCCTGCTCGGTCGCAACCGTGGTCATCTCGACGGCGACCCGCTCGCCGTCGGCAATGATCGAGCGGACGGCGGTCCACATGTCGGGCCAGCGTGCCTCGCTGTATTCGAGCACCAGCCGGAGCTGCTCCTTCCCACGCACCTCCTGACCGTCGAGCTCGCGCCCCGGTGCCCAGACGACGATGTCGTCCGCACAGTATTCAAGCGCCTCGTCGATATCACCCCGGTTGAGCGCCGCGATCGACGCCCGCACGACGTCGACCGGCGACGTGGCGCGTTCGTCCATCCCGCTGGGACCTCCCTCGCCTCCCGGCTAAACCACTACCCAAACCCGGGGGGATGGTACCACGCACGGCATCCACAATCCGGCCTGTGTTCGGCTCTAGGCGCATGGTACGATCGGGCTGGATTGATCCGCTTGGGCGAGGGAGTGGAGCGCGTATGGGCACCGATCCCCGCGAGACGCCAATCTATCTCGACTACAACGCCACCACGCCGGTACTGCCGCAGGTGCGCGATGCCCTGCTTCCGTTCCTCGACACGCACTTCGGCAACCCGTCGAGCGATCACCCGTACGGCCGGGCAGCGGCAAAGGGGGTCCAGCGTGCCCGCCAGCAGGTGGCTGACCTTCTCGGCTGCGCGGCCGACGAGGTCGTCTTCACCAGCGGCGGGAGCGAGTCCGACAACTGGGCCCTCATCGGCCGGGTCTGGGCAACCGGGAGCGACCGGGCGCATGTCGTCACCACCATCGTGGAGCACCCGGCCGTGCTGAATACCTGTCGCTTCCTGGAGCGTCGCGGGGTGGCCGTCACCTACCTGCCGGTGGATGGGACCGGGCAGGTGGACCCGGACGACGTGCGCCGGGCGCTCCGGCCGGAGACGGTCGTCGTCTCCGTCATGCACGCTCACAACGAGGTGGGCACCCTCCAGCCCATCGGCGAGATCGCGGCCATCTGCCGGGAGGCCGGAGTGCCGCTGCACACCGACGCGGCTCAGAGCGTGGGGAAGGTTGCGACCCGGGTCGACGACCTGGGTGTGGACATGCTGACGATCGCCGGGCACAAGCTGTACGCGCCCAAGGGGATTGGTGCCCTCTACGTCCGGCGCGGCACGGCACTGGAGCCGCTCATCCACGGCGCGGGGCACGAGGGGGGCCGCCGCGCCGGCACCGAGAACGTGCCGTGGATGGTTGCGCTGGGTGCCGCCGCGGCGCTGGCAGGCGCGACGCTCGAGGGCGAGGCAGCGCGCCAGCGGGCGCTGCGCGACCGGTTGCACCGCCTCCTGGAGGAGAAGGCCGGCGGCGTGACGCTCAACGGCCACCCGACCGCCCGGCTCCCGAACACGCTCAACGTCCGCTTCGCCGGGATCGACGGGAACGCGCTCCTGGCCGCCGTGCCCGAGGTCGCGGCCTCGACCGGTTCCGCCTGCCACGCCGGAGAGACCGAGCCGTCGGCCGTCTTGCTGGCGATGGGGATCCCACCGGAAGAGGCCGTCGGAGCGGTGCGCCTCAGCCTCGGACGGCTGACGACCGAGGACGAGGTCGACCGCGCGGCCGAGGCGTTGGCCGCGGGCGTCGCCCGGCTCCGTGCGCGTGGAGGAATGTAGGATCGCCGTGGTCTTCCGTCACCGGGTACCAGACCCTGCGCTCCACATCGTGAGCTTCGATCTGGTCCGGAAGTTCCCCGCGCCGCTCGCGTGGCAGGTGGCCGCCGCCACGCACGGCGTGCGGGTCGTCTGGCTGGTGGACGACTGGCAGGTCCGCTCCAGCTACCACCACCCCGCGTCGCGCGCCATCTACGTCAACACGCGCGGCACGTCCTGGTACCAGACGGCACTGACGTACGGTGCCGCGACCTATGTTGAGGCGGTGACCCTCTGGTTCCTGCACGAGCTGGGGCATGCCGCGCACCGGCACGAAGGGGATCGGCGCCGGGCGCTGCGCCTGGGCAAGGACGACCCGCGCGAGGTCCAGGCCTGGCACTTCGCCCTGGCGTTCCGCGCGACCCAGCGCGACAAGTGGCAGCGGCTGGTGGACGCCTACGCGGCGTGGTACAGCACGTATCAGCACCGCCGGAAAGACTGGCCGGACGATCTGGCGGAAGCGCGAGCCGCGGGATGGCCCGAGAAACCGTACCGCGGCTGGCCCGCTCTGGGGAACGAGCCGGTCGACGTCAGCTCGCGGCCGGGGCCAGCGTGATCGTCATCTGCCCCTCTTGCAACGTCACGGACTCGACCGCCACGCCGGACCGATCCAGCCCGTTGCGGAGCTGGTCGTTCAACGCCGACTCCAGCGGGGCGACGGGGATGATCCACCCCAGTGGTCCGGTGATCCGCCCATTGGTGAGCTGCACCTCACCGTCGGCCACCACCACCTGGCCCTCGTAGCGCCCACTCAACCCGAAGGCGCGCAGGTCGATGGCGAACGCCTCGGGCGTGATCTGCACCTGAACGCTTTCCAGCGGCCGGATCCGATCCCGGTTAGCCTCGATCCGCTGGTTCAAGTCCTCCTGGGTGACGGTCACCTGGCGCGTTCCTGGAGACGGGGTAGGGACGGCTACCACAGCGGGCGCCGCGGGCTCCTCGGACGACTGCGATGCCGCCGGGCTCAGCCGTTCCGTGATCGTGCGGGCAACATAGGGGCGAACCACGCCGGAGAAGGTCGCGAACCCGGCCAGGACGAGGACCACGGTCAGAACCATGACAGCCAGGCAACCGAGAACGCGCCGGCCGACGCCCGGGCCGCGCTCCCATTCGCGGTACTGGGTCCGCGCCTGCACGGTCGCCACCGGCCGCGCCCGCTGGCTCCTGGCATACGCGCGGCGCGTAAACGGCTGGCCGCAGCGTGCGCACCGGTGGGTGCCCAGCGGTTGGTCCGCCCCACAACGGGGACAATACATGATGAACAATCCCTCCCGGCTGCATCGCGGTCCCCGGCCCGCTGACGCATGGCGCAGGCCGCCGCGTCGTGGCTCTCGATTGTACCCGCCCCGTCCAGGCCGCCCCAGGTGGGACTCCTCCGACCCGCCGCCAGGCGGCTGGCGGCAGCGCTCTTCAGTGAAACGAGGCAAACCCCGCATCTGGTATCATCCGACCCACCCGGAGCGCCGCCCACTCTGCCATCATGAACGCTTCTGACAAACCCAACGTGACACAGGTTTGCCCGTCTGTCACCGAAGAGGAGAGGGCATGTCATGAGCGATCGATCCGGTTGGTTTCCCTATGACCCGAGCCGCGACCCCGATGCCGGAAACCCGGCTCACCAGGGTCGGGTGGTTCGCCTCGGCGCGATCTGTGACTTCGCGACCGGTGCTCCTGAGACGGGACCGTCGCAGAGCTTCACGGTCTGGGAGTTCGTGGAGCTGGAGGATGGGCGGCATGTCGTCCTGCGTGAGCTCGGATGGACCATGAGCTCGGTGCTCGCGCTCGTGGAGCTGGAGGACGGGCAGCGAGTCGTTCTCGAGAATGTGGCCCCCGCCCGCACGGGCTTGACAGCCGAAAAGATCCGACAGGACGTGCTGAACGTCGTGCTTCCGGACGACGACGAGGAAGCGCGCAGGGAGCCCCACCCGTGGGAGTGGCTCGCTGAGCTGGCGACGCAGCAGGGCATCGCCGTGACCGCCGACGAGCTAAAGGCGCTCCCCTACGACGTCATCCTCAGCAAACGATTGCGCGAGTGGCTAGAGACTCCCTGAGGCGGCGGCCCTCCCGGCACGGTGCGGCCGTCACTGGCATGGGGCAGGACCACGCGCAGCACACCGCCATCCCCTCGCGACCGCGGCGCTCCCTCCGCTCCTGCTGCGCGCGTGATCACCAGAATCACGGCTGCGATTGCCAGCGTCGGGATGCTGCGGTAGAATGGCGATACGGCAACGACCGGCTCAAGCGGACGAGGAGCGTATGATGTCTGAATCCGTATTGAGCAATGCACGCCTTCGGGGAATCCTGGTGCGTGCGCTCATCATTCTGCTCGCGTACTTTCTGGTGATCGGCATCATTCTCCCGTCCTTCTCCCGCGAGACTCCCTCGACCCCGGGACCAACACCAACGGTTGGCGTGCCCGCGACCCGCTGAGCCCTGCACCAGGAACAACGGCCGGGGCCCTCCTGGTCCATGTTCGCGCGGCACAACGTGACCGCCGGGACGCCGCGTGGCCCGCTCAACTCGTCGAGAGACAATCCCACTCGTTCGCAGTCGTGTAGGACGCCGGTGGCCACGAGCGGGGGTGGCTCGCGCCGGAACCCGAGCGGAACCGGCGTGGACTTGATCGCGAGCTTGCAGCGACTGAGGCCCGTCGAGATTGGGCACGCGATCGAGCGCGATAGGCTCGATCGGTCTGCGCGTCATCTTGGAGGATCGAGCCAGACTCAACGGAAGGGAGAAAGCGCAGCCATGAAGCAGCCGGCAGTCGAACGGGTGCGGGCGGCGCTGGCGGCCGTCGGGGTGGACGCGGAGGTTGTGGAGTTTGCCGAGAGCACGCGCACCGCCGCGGAGGCAGCGGCCGCCATCGGCACCACCGTGGAGCGGATTGTCAAGTCGCTCGTCTTCCTGGCCGGGGATGAAGCGATCCTCGTGCTGGTTTCGGGCATCAACCGGGTAGACACCCGCAAGCTCTCGGAGGCGACCGGCCGACCCGTGAAGCGCGCCGACGCTGACCAGGCACGAGCGGCGACCGGCTACGTCATCGGCGGCACGCCGCCGATTGGGCATCCGGCCCCGTTGCCAACCTACATCGACGCCGACCTCCTTGCCTACGACATCGTCTGGGCCGCGGCGGGTACGCCCAACGCCGTCTTCTCCATCACCCCCGGCGACTTGCTGCGCATTACCGGCGGCCAGGTGCTCGACGTGCGCGTGGACGACGCGGCGAGCTAGCCTCAGGGAGTCGAGCGATGAGCGCCGGACCGGCGGGCGGATGCCGGCCAGGTCGCGGTCCTGTTCCGGCGTCGGGCGCGCAGAACGAGGAATAGGACGTCGCGCGGGTCCGTTTCCTGGGGTACAACTACGCGTACGCGGGCGGTCGTAGGCGACTCGCGAGGGGTGAGGGGAGAGCGGGTGAGAGCCACCCATCTGGTGCAACTGCTGCTGCTGTCGGCGATCTGGGGGTCATCCTACGCGCTGATCAAGATCGCCGTCGCCGGGATCAGCCCGCTGACGCTGGTCGCGGGACGACTGGTGCTGGGTGCGGCCCTCCTCCTCGTGACCGCCCGGGTGCTGGGCCTCCGCCTACCCCGCGAGCGCACGCAACTGCTGCACCTGAGCGTGATGGCAGTGACCGGCAACATTCTGCCCTTCCTGCTCATCGCTTGGGCTGAAGAGCGCATCTCCTCCAGTCTCGCCTCGATCCTGAACGCGACGACGCCCTTCTTCACCCTGCTCCTCGCGGTGTCGGTCCTGCGCACGGAGCGCCTCACGCTCGGTAAGGTGGTGGGGATCGTCGTCGGCTTCACCGGGGTTGCGATTCTGACCGGTGCGGATCTGACCAACCTCGGCTCCGCCTCCGGACAGGGGGTGCTCGCACTCCTCGCCTCGAGCGCCTGCTACGGGCTGGGATTCGCCTACGCCCGCCGCTACGTGCGCGGGGAGCCGATTGCGATCAGCGCGACGCAGCTCGCGATCGGCGCGATCCTCCTGGCGCCGGTCGCCATACTCTTCGGCGACGTCACCGCAACGCACCTTACCCCCGCGAATGCCGCCGCCTGGATCACGCTCGGCCTATTCCCGACCGGGGTTGCGTACATCCTCTACTACCGCCTCATCGCCGGGGTGGGCGCGACGCGTGCGTCCTATTCCACCTACATCATCCCGATCGTCGGGGTGACGTGGGGCTGGCTGCTGCTGGACGAAGCGCTGGGGCTCGACGCGCTCCTCGGCATCGCGGTGATCTTCCTCGGCCTCGCCATTGCCAGCGGTCGCCCCCACACCGCGCCCCAACCCGCGCCCGCCCCACGGGCACGCGGGACGCGGGGCTAGCGAACCGCGCGGCAGCGCGGCGGATTCGGCTGCACCGTAGTTCGTGGACGGGGCCGAAGTTGGGACGCGAGGTGGGTGGCGCCAAGGATCCGGCACCCCGGGCACGCGCCGAGCGGGCAGAACCCAGCGGAGGGGTGTGAATCCCATCTCAGCCCGCTTCAGCGCAACCGCACAGCGGCCTCACGGCTGTCGGCGCTTCTCCATGAGGCCGAGCCCGGTCCGGCGCGCGTCGCGCCGAGGAACCGGGTCTCCGGATCTATGGGAGCGTGAGGATCTCCGGGCCGTTGTCGGTGATGGCGACGGTGTGCTCGAACTGGGCGGCGAGGCTGCCGTCCAGAGTGACCACGGTCCACTGGTCATCGAGCGTGCGCCATTCAGGGGCGCCCGCCGAGATCATCGGCTCGATCGTCAGCACGAGGCCCGGGCGGAGAACCGGCCCTTGCCCCGGCTTGCCGTAGTGCGGCAGCAGCGGGTCCTCGTGGAGCTTTCGTCCGATGCCATGCCCGTACAGGTCGCGGATCACGGAGAAGCCGTTGCTCTCGACGTGCTGCTGAATGGCGGCGGAGATATCGGTCAGGCGATGGCCGGCGCGGGCCTGGGCGATGCCGATCTCCAGCGATTCGCGGCAGACATCGAGCAGCCGCTGCGCCTCGGGGTCGATCTGCCCGACCGGCACGGTGATGGTCGCGTCGCCGTAGTAGCCACGGTAGCGGGCACCGACGTCGATGCTGATGATGTCGCCCTCCTGCAAGCGCCGCGGGCCGGGGATGCCATGCACGACCTCTTCGTTGATCGACGCGCAGATCGTAGCGGGGAAGCCGCGGTAGCCCTTGTACGCCGGGGTCGCGCCCGCGTTCCGTATGTACCGCTCCGCAATCTCATCGAGCTCCGCCGTCGTCACCCCTGGGCGAACCGCCTCCGCGACGAGCGCCAGCGTGTCGGCGACGATCTTTCCGGCCGCACGCATCGCCGCGATCTGCTCCCGCTGCTTCAAGACCATCCGCACTCTCGCAACCCTCGTCAGCCGGCGGGACCACGATCCCGCCCCACGCCATGACCCGGTCAACCCAACCATTCTATCACGGTCCATTTCCGCCTCGGCTTGGATCACATCCAAGCAGGAGGCTCGCGCGTAAGCGTCCTGAAGGGCGCGAGCCTCGCGCGAAGTTGGGAGCTCGGGCGGCGGCGCCCCGCCGGGCCTGATATCGAGAGGGGATCACTGGATGAAACGCGCCGTGGTAGCTCTGGCGTTGGGAACCCTCCTGGCCCTTCTGGCCTTCGCGCCGGTCGGTGCCCAGGACGAGATCACGGTCACGATGAACGCGCAGAACGACTCCGGTGAGTCAGGGACAGCCACCCTGACCGCCATGGGAGATCAGACGCGGGTAGTGCTGAACCTGACCGGCGCGCCGGCAGGGCCGCAGCCCGCCCATATTCACATGGGCACCTGCGCCAACCTCAATCCGCAGCCCGAGTACCCGCTGACCAACGTTGAGAACGGGCAGTCGGAGACGGTGGTGCCGGTGGCGCTGGCGAGCTTGATGAACGGGAACTTCGCCATCAACGTGCACCGGTCCCCGGAGGAAGTCCAGGTCTACGTCTCGTGCGGCGACATTCCGGCCGCGGCCCAGGTCGCGCCGACGACCGGCAACCCCCGGACGGGGATGTCCGGCTCGCTGGCGGCTGGTGTGGCGCTCCTCGGCGTCGTCGTCATCGGCGGTGGCGTTCTGATGCGCCGCCAGGCGACGCGGTAATCAGGTAGGTACGTGCGAGGCGGGCGCGCCGATCGGCGCGCCCGTCGAAAAGAGAAGGAACGTATGGCTAGAGGTCTGGAGACCTTGCGTCTGACGCGACGCCGCGCGTTCGGTCTGCTGCTCGTCCCGATCGGCCTCGGTGTTGCCGCGTGCGGCGGCGGCTCGGCCGGCAACACGTCTGCAGCAGGCAGCGCGACGACGCCGACCGTACCGGCCACAGCGACGACCGAGCCGACGGCGGCGCCAGCCCCGACCGCGACCGCAGCGCCGACCGAGGACACGTCGTCCGCGGCCCCCCCGGCGCCGGAGCCGACCGAGACGGCACCGGACGTGGTCGCTGTCCAGGTTGTGGACTTTGCCTTCGACCCGCCGACTATCACCATCCCTGTCGGAACGACGGTCGAGTGGACCAACGCCGGCCCCACCCAGCACAACGTCGTCAGCAAGGACCGCATCTGGGAATCGCCGATCCTGGAGGCAGGCGGGACCTTCCGGTTCACGTTCGAAGAGCCAGGAACGTACGCGTACTGGTGTACGCTCCACCCAACCATGCTGGGCTCCGTCACCGTTCAGTGACGCCAATCACTCCTCCAATTCCCCCGGTGGCCGGCGATGGTTCTCCATCGCCGGTCGCCGTTTGTGCGGGCCACGCGGTCGCTGCCCCTCCATTACTGGGACCATGGCACGTCCGACGGTGGGCGCCGCTGGTGACGGAATCGGCGTCGTCACGTACAATCCCACGGAGAAACGGAGGGCGCCGTACCGACTACCGGTGCGGCGGGTGACCCAGAAGTGGAGAGGTGGGCGGAGGCGATATGGTGCGACTGTTCGGACGACGGCGAACGGCGGAGCCGTACCGGCATGTCCGCGAACGTCCGACGACGCCCGGTGCCTGGCTCATCACCCTACGCTCGGTGCCGCGCCACTTCAAGGCGCTCCGCGAGGCTATCGAGTCGACGGGCGACGCGCACGTCTGGTTCGGCGAGGAGCTGACCTACATCCGCGGCAAGGGCGTGTGCACCTTCCGGGTCGAGGTGACCGGGTTCACCTGGCTGGAGGCGCTCTACCGGCGCTGGGCGGAGCTGGAGCGCGCTGATGCCTTCCCCTTCGACATCGACCTCTATCTCCACAACACCCAGTGGGCCGCCAGCCTGCGTGAGAGCACGCCGGAACAGATCGAGGAGATCATCCGGTCCAACGCTCCGACCTACCAGCCCGCCGTCGACGGCGCCTAGCGCGGCCCGCCCTCACACGATCCCGCCCAGCAGCGGGAGCAGAAGCACCTCCGCGCGCTTTGCCACCTCATCGCGCAGGCGCTCGGTCGTGACCACCCGGACCAGGCGCCGGTGCTCCTCGTAGCGCTTGAGGTCGTCGTCGCTGAGCCCGACGGCCTCGGCCCACGGCATCAGCGGCCGGAACCCGAGCGGCGGACGGCTGAACCAGACCCAGACATCGGTCCGCCAGCGCTCCGGCTTCGGGATGTCGATCAGCACCTCGTGCGGCTCCACCGTGGTGCCCAGAGCGTCCGCGAGCGCGGCGGCCATGCCCATTTCCACCGCGCGGCGCCGTGCCGGGTCGGCGTACAGGCTGTTCAGGTAGCGATAGAGATCCGCCGAGCGCGCGCTCACCTCCACGGCCCGCTTGTGCAGGCGACGTGACCGGAGGCTGTCGACCAGCGCCCGCGTCGTGGCGGGCATCTCAGGCCGCGAGAGCACCTCCAGCAGGGAGGCATCGTCGTGGAGCGTCAATTGCTGCGGCGTGATCGCCCCCACCGCGAGCGCATCCTGCACCGCGCGCAGCAGCATGACCATGCAGGCGCGGTTGGTATGGTGCCAGTAGACGTTGTCGAACATCTCCTGGCGCGCGGTGATCAGCGAGTGGAGCGGGCTCACCCCCTTCTCGTTGACGACGATCCGCGGCCGGCCGTCGACCTCGGCGACCCGCAGCGCGTCGAGCAGGCGCGGGGTGTCGACCCCGCCGTAGGGCACGTTGCAGTGCTTCGCGTCGCGCGGCAGGTAGTCGAGCTTGTCGACGTCGAGCGCGCCGCTCAAGAGCCCGCGGAGCAGCCGGTCGCCGGGCGGCAGGTCGCCCCGCGGGTCGATCAGATTCGCGACGCGAGCGGGGTCGACGCGCCACTGCTCGACGAGGACGGTGGCCACTTCGCTGTCCTCGATCACGCGCCGCCCGACCTCCTCGTGCGAGAGGATGGGTGGCCCCAGTTCCTCGATGGCGTGGCTGAACGGGTAGTGGCCGATGTCGTGGAGCAGCGCCGCCGCGATCGCCGTGCGTGCCGTCTCGTCGTCGATCGCCACGCACGCGGGCGCGACGCGCCGGACCGCGGCCACCGCCTGGCGCATGAGGTGGAAGACGCCCAGGGAGTGCTCGAACCGGGTGTGCTTGGCGCCCGGCCAGACCTTGCTGACGAAGCCGAGTTGTTGGATCCGGTCGAGCCGGAGAAAGGCCGGCGTCTCGATCAGCGCCACGTCTGCGGCCGTCAACGGGATGCGGTCGTAGAGGCTATCGCGGATCGTCGTCACCCACTCGTGGCCGCCGAGCCCGTCCATCACGTGCCCTCTCGTTCCGTGCATCCCGTACCGTCGTTGCCTCGCATTGTACCCGAACATCAGTTCGCATTCACATCCCCCGGCGGACGTTCAGGTGAACATGCTACACTGCTCGGTTGGGCGGCACCGCTCGTGCCGCAGCGATCAGTTTGGGGAGGATCGAGGGATGCCCGTATTTCGCAGCGGGATGCTCGCGCTCGCGGGAAACGAGCGAATCCAACGCATCGTGACCCGCAACGGTTTCTCGAAGGGCTTCGCCCTGCGCTTTGTGGCCGGCGAGACGCTGGCCGACGCCTTGGCGGTCACCCGGAACCTCAACGAGAGCGGACTCACCGTGACGCTCGACCTGCTGGGCGAGAATGTCACGTCGGAGGACGAGGCCCGGGCCGCCGCCGATGCGTACTGCCAGATTCTGGACCAGATCGCCGAGACCGGCGTCAACAGCAACATCTCGATCAAGCTGACGATGCTCGGGCTCGACATCTCCGATGACCTGGCACGCGCCAACACCGCGAAGGTGCTGGAGCACGCCAAGGCGCGCAATAACTTCGTGCGGATCGACATGGAAGGCTCCCCATACACGCAGCGCACCCTCGACCTCGCCTACGATCTGCACGAGCAATTCCCCGGCACCGTCGGTATCGTGCTCCAGTCGTATCTCTACCGCACCGACCGGGACATCCGCGACGCGATCGCGGCGGGCATCCGCGTTCGCCTGGTCAAGGGTGCGTATGCCGAGTCGGACATGGTCGCCTACCCCTCCAAGAAGGAGGTCGATGCGGCCTATCGGCGACACATGGAGATGCTGCTGGAGGAGGGGAACTACCCAGCGCTGGCGACCCAGGACGAGGCGATGATCAACGCGGCGATCGCCTACGCCGCGCGCAACAAGATCAGCCCCGATCGGTTCGAATTCCAGATGCTGTACGGCATCCGGCGCGACCTGCAACTCCGCCTGGCGCGGCAGGGCTACAACATGCGGGTCTACGTACCCTACGGCACGCAGTGGTACCCCTACTTCGCGCGCCGGTTGGCAGAGCGCCCGGCCAACACCTTCTTCGTCCTGCGCAACCTGCTGAAGCGGTAGGGCTCCAAGGCCCTCACCCGCTGCCCCCCTCTCCCAACTTTGGGAGAGGGGGAACGCTCTACGTGACGAGCTTTCCGAATGGGAGTCGGAGTGAGGGCCGGCTCTTACATCTCCTCCGGCGGCGGGGTGCCGATCGGCACCATGTAGATGCGTACGCCGGCCCGGACGAGGCGGTTGAGCATCCGCACCCGCGTCTCGTAGCCGATCCGCCCCATGGGCACCAGCATCGGTACCCCGTGGTGGTCGGCCTTCGCCTTGATCCACCAGCGGAACTGCCGGTCGCTCATCTGGCGGACGGTGATGTTGATCGTGCCGGTCCCCTGGTCGTTGGGGATGACCACGTAGATGCGGTCCAGATCCTCAATCGTGATCTCAGGCTGTACCATCCGCCGCAGTTCCTCCTCCAGGTCGCTTACTTCCCGCCCGGGTGCGCCGTGTGGCCGTGACCGGCACGGACCACCCGTTCCTCATCGCCCGCGGCATCGTGCTCCCGCCGGGCGCGGCGCCAGCGAATCGCCGCGGGGATGAACACCAAAGCGCTCAGCCCGACCGCCAGCCCGATCAGCACCGGCATGTGGAGCGACGACGGGATGTACCGCTCGACGATCCGGTCATCGACGATCATACGCGCCGCCGTCACCGTCAGCACCCCGACGCCGATGAGGATCAGCCACGGCATGCGGTTCATCAGCCGGGCAATGAGGCTGCTGCCGAACAGGAGGAGCGGCATTGAGAGCCCCAGGCCGAACAGCAGCAACGCGATGCTCCCATGGGCTGCGCCGCCGACGGCCAGGATATTGTCCAGGCTCATGACCGCGTCGGCCACGATGATCGTCCTGACGCTGTCGAACAGCGTGTCCTGCGCCTCGACGTGCAGCTCGTCGTCCTTCATCTCGTCCCGAAGCAGCTTGTAGGCGATCCAGGTCAGGAGCACGCCCCCCGCCGCCTGCAGGAACGGCACGACCAGCAGGAAGACCGCCAGTGCGGTGAAGAGAACGCGGAGACCGATGGCGCCGGCACCACCAAGAATGATCGCCCAGCGGCGCTGCCGCGGGGGCAATCGGTGCGATGCCATCCCGATCACCAGTGCGTTGTCGCCGCTCAGGACGAGGTCGATGACGACGATGGACAGGATGCTTACGAGCAGGTTCCAGTTCATACGCTCTCGTCGCTAGCCAACGGGTTGGCAACGTCCCCAAACCGGGGGCGTGGACACATCCTACCCGGCGTGGGACATCCTTCCCCGCCAGCGTACGGTGTGCATCTTATCACGCGCCCTGTGCGGCCGCGGCCGGTGGGCGCACGCCCCGGTCCTCCTTCGCAGATCCTGTGCTATCATCGCCCGCGTCCGCGCCGAGCATTCAGGCACCGCTACGATCGGCCGTTGCTGGTTGATGAACGAAGGAGCATGCCCGTGATTCCGATCGACCGGATCCAGGTCACGCCCGAGTTGGACGCCTGGCTGCGCGAGACGCGCCGCTACCTCCACATGAACCCGGAGCTGTCGCTCCAGGAGACGAACACCGCCCGCTTCGTCGCCGGGCACCTGCGCGAGCTGGGAATCGAGCACCGCACCGGCGTCGGTGGTGACGGCCGTTCACTCTTTATGTCACGTGAGGCGCTGGCCGCCGCGGGGGTCGAGCCGGGCCCGACGACCGGCGGCACGGGCGTCGTGGCGCTGATCCACGGCCGGCGGCCGGGGAAAACGGTCCTCCTGCGCGCCGATATGGATGCGCTGCCGATCGAGGAGCAGAACGACGTCCCCTACCGCTCGACGCGCCCCGGTGTGATGCACGCCTGCGGCCACGACGTGCACACCACCATCCTCCTCGGTGTCGCGGAGGTGCTCAACGGCCTGCGCGACGAGTTCGACGGCACCGTCAAGCTGATGTTCCAGCCGGCAGAGGAGGGACCGGGCGGCGCGGCGGCCATGATCCACGACGGCGTGCTGGACGATCCCCCGGTCGACGCGGCGATCGCCCTCCACGTCGGCGTCGACTGCGATCCCGGCCAGATTGCGGTGTCGCCCGGACCGGCGACGGCCGCGGCCGATACCGTGAAGATCGAGGTGACCGGCCGCGGCGGCCACGCGGCGGCACCCCACAACGCGGTCGACAGCGTCGTCGTCGCCGCGCACATCCTCATCGCGCTGCAGACGATCGTGAGCCGCGAGGTCAACCCGCTGGAGTCGGCCGTGGTGACCTTCGGCGCCCTCCACAGCGGCTCTGCCAACAATGTCATCCCGCAGACGGCCGTGCTCGAAGGGACGGTACGCACCTACTCCGCCGCCGTGCGGGACCACATCGAGCGGCGGATTGCGGAGATCGCCTCGGGCGTGGCAAGCGCCATGCGAGCCGAAGCGACGACGACGTATCTCCGCGGGTACCCGCCCATGTACAACGATCCGACCGTGACCGAGATCGTGCGGTCAGCGGCTGCCGAAGTGCTAGGTGCTGAGAACGTGCTCGACCGCACGCCATTGATGGCCGGGGAGGACATGGCCTTTATCGCCGAGCGGGTGCCGACCTGCATGTTCGGGCTCGGCGTCCGCAACACGGAGCGGGGCATTATCTACCCACCCCACCATCCGCGCTTCGACGCCGACGAGGATGCGCTGGCGGTCGGCGTCAAGACCATGGTGGCCGCTGCGTTGCGCTTCCTGGGAAGCTAGCGTCCGAACCGGGGCGAGCCGGGTCCGTCGCGACACCGCGCTTCGCCCCGCATCAGTCCAACCGAACGGCCCAACCGCGGGAGGAACCCGATGAGCCAGACGCGCTTCCGTCATGCCCGGCCGGGCCGGTCCCGGCTCGCCGCAACCGCGCTGCTGCTGGCGCTCATGCTCGCCACCGCCTGCGGGAGTTCGAGCGCGACCGCGACCACCGAGGCCGTGGCATCGCTTCCCACGGTCACCGAGGCGACGACAGAGCCGACACCCACCACTCCGGCAACCCCGGAGGCGACCCCGACCGCCACGGAGGCCGCGGCACCCGAGCCGACGGCAGCCCCGGCCGGGCCCGTCGGCTGGACGGTCGAAACGTTCGTTTCCGGGCTGGAGATCCCGTGGGAGATGCGCTTCCTGCCCGACGGCCGCATCTTCGTCACCGAGCGGCCGGGACGCGTCCGCGTGATCGAGGACGGCCAACTGCGGCCGGAGCCGGTGGCGACCATCCCCGACGTGGCGCCGATCGGCGAGGGCGGGCTGCTCGGGATGGCGCTCCACCCCGACTTCGCCAACAACCACTGGATCTACGTCTACTACACCTATCCGTCCGGCGGCGGTGTCGCCAATAAGGTCGTCCGCTACACGGAGACGAACAACACCCTGGTCGATCCGGTGGTCATCCTGGACGGCATCCCGGGCGCGCAGATCCACGACGGCGGGCGAATTGCCTTCGGCCCCGACGGCAAGCTCTACATCACCGCCGGTGACGCGTCGCAACCGGATCTGGCGCAGGATACGAACGCGCTCGCGGGCAAGATCCTGCGGGTCAACGACGACGGCTCCATCCCGCCGGACAACCCCTTCCCCGGCTCGCCGGTGTACTCCTACGGTCACCGCAACCCGGAGGGCCTGGCCTGGCAGCCCGGTACCAACGCGCTCTACGCCACTGAGCACGGGCCGTCGGCACACGATGAGGTGAACCTGATCCAGCCCGGCGCCAACTACGGCTGGCCGATCATGCAGGGGAACGAAGGCCCCAACAACGGCTATACGCTGCCGGTGATTGAGAGTGGCAGCGACACCTGGGCGCCGTCCGGCGCCACCTTCGTCCAGGGGAGCACCTTCCCGCAGTGGACCGGTAGCCTGCTCTACGCCTCCTTGCGGGGGACCACCCTCTGGCGACTGGACATCCCCGGCGGCGGCAACCCGCCCAATCTGGAGGCGATCATCTCCGGGGACTACGGGCGCCTGCGCAACGTAGTCGAGGGGCCGGATGGTTACCTCTACATCCTGACCAGCAACCGGGACGGCCGGGGCAACCCCACGCCCGACGACGACCGCATCCTCCGCATCGTGCCGCAGCAGTAGCGGCGCACGCGGCGACCGCCGGCCGGGTGTGGACCCGGCCGGCGGTCCGGCGGAACTCCCGAGGCGGGAGTCACGGCAGCGTCCAGGCAGCTTTCGGAAACAGCGGACGTGCAAGAAGGCGCCCCCCGGCCGGGGGCGCCTCGTCTTCGGTGCCTACGCGACCTCGACGATCGCTTCGATCTCGACGGTGATGCCGTTCGGCAGCGAGCCCATGCCGACGGCCGAGCGGGCATGGCGCCCTGCATCGCCGAAGACTTCAACAAAGAGGTCGGAGCAGCCGTTGATCACCTGGGGCTGCTCACCGAACTCGGGGACGGCGTTGACCATGCCCAGCACCTTGACCACCTGCTTGACGCGGTCCAGGTCGCCCAGGACATCCTTCATGACCGCGATCAGCATCAGCCCGACCGAGCGGGCGTGCTGATACGCCTCCTCGGTGGTCACATCCCGGCCGACTTTCCCGGTCGGCATCGACCCGTCCGGGTTGAAGGGACCCTTGCCTGCCAGGAAGAGCAGATTGCCCGTCTGGACGGCGTGGACATAGGTTCCCATCGGCTTGCCGACGGCCGGCAGCTCGATACCCAACTCCTTGAGACGCTCCTCGACCTTCATGCCCTCTCCCTTTCCCATACGTTGGCGTCGCCCACGCTGCTGACGGCGGCATCGTAGGCGACCGACTCGGCCGGTGTCAACGCGCTCGGCGGTCGTCACCCTAGCTGTCTTGGGTATACTGAGCGTTTGCACGGCCCCGCCTGGCGGAGAGCGGGGCGAGGTGCAACGCGTCGATCATGGAGCGACCATGCCGGGAGGTGGCGTCGCCTCGATGGTCCGCACGTGCGGCAGTTCCGGCTTGCCTGGCAACGTCGCCGCGGCGTTCGGCCTGTGTATCGGCGTCCCGCGCCGGGGAGAGCGCCCCAACTCACCCTGGCGACTTCCTCGTACGGCTCGCCCCGGGAGTCAAGGGCTGCTGCTCGCCGCTCGTCCGCCTCATCGTTGTGGTCCTGACGCTCGCCTCGCGTCATCACCCTCCAGCCTGAGGCGGCATCCACACCACGTCCCTGCCTGAAGGCAAGCCCTGCGTCGAGACACGCCGCGCCTCGCCAGCCGGCGAGGAGTGGCAGCGCAATTGCGGGTGCTCCCATCGCCGTTCCAGGCCAGACAGGAGCGGACTTGGGGGGCGAGCGCCACGCTATCGAGCACGAAGGAGACGGGTCACTTGGCTAGTCAGCGTTTGCGCGGCAGGACAACGCCGTGCCCGGTCGTCATCCTGCCGACCTACAACGAGCGCGCCAACCTCGCGACGCTCATCCCCCACATCCTGGCCGACTCACGTTTCCACGTCCTGGTCGTCGACGACAATTCGCCTGACGGAACGGCCGATCTGGTACGCGAGATGGCCTCGGACTACCCCGGGCGCCTGCACCTGATCTGCCGCCCCGGCAAGCTGGGTCTCGGGACCGCGTACCTGACCGGGTTCCGCTGGGCCCTGGATCGGGAATACGACCTCATCTGCGAGATGGACGCCGACTTCTCGCACGACCCCGAGACGCTGCCGCGCCTGATCGAAGCGGCGCGCCACGCTGACCTCGTGCTCGGCTCCCGCTACGTGCCGGGCGGGGGGACGGTCAACTGGTCGCCGCTCCGGCGCTTCATCAGCCGCGGCGGGTCCACCTACGCTCGCCTGATCCTCGGGCTCCCCTACCGCGACCTGACCGGCGGTTTCAAGTGCTTCCGGCGCCGGGTGCTCGAGTCGCTGGATCTGGACACCATCCAGTCGAGCGGCTATGCCTTCCAGATCGAGCTGACCTACCGCGCGCACCGGGCGGGATTCCGCATCGTCGAGGTGCCGATCCGCTTCGAGGAGCGGCGCGCCGGTCAGTCCAAGATGTCGATGCAGATCGTTGCCGAGGCGCTCATCCGCGTCTGGCAGATGCGGCTCTCCGGGGCGGCCCCGTTGCTGACGCCAGGGCGCTCGACTCTCTCCAGTCCCCCGACCCGCTCTCGGTAGGCGGCCCTTCGCGTCCGGCACGCACCCGCGCGATGCGACCCATGTGCGGCGCCGGAAGCATCGCGTAAACTTGTGGGACATGCACGTGGGACAACGTGCTGGCACCTGCATGCCGGCACGGTGCGTGGTGCCCCCTGGCACTGGGTAAGATCGGAGCCGGACCGGTGAGAGTCGAGACCGTCACGCGTCTCCTGTCGGCCGCGGGCGTGCATTGGGTGCGCTTCGAGTTCGCCGACATGCTCGGTGTCGCGCGCTCCAAGATCGTCCCGCTCTCCCGCCTGCACCGTGTCGGCACCCAGGGGCTGCGCTTCGCCCGGGACACGGACGGCCCGCTCGGCGACGGTGCCACGCCGGCGACCGATTTCATCCTGATGCCGGACTTCGACACGCTCGCGCTCCTCCCCTACGCGCCGGGGGAGGCCAGCGTGATCTGCGACCTGTACGACCTGAGCCAGGAGCCCGCGCCACACGACGGCCGCTGGGTATTGCAGCAGGTGGTCGAGCACTATCTCGACGAAGGACTTCTCCCCGCCACGACCTTCGCGTACGACTTCTACGTCGTCGATCGGGCAACCGGTACGCCAGCCTTTCCGGGTGGGCGCCCCGGCGCGAGCGTGCGCAATGCCGCGCGGCCTGCGTGGCGGGATGCCCTGCTGTCGGCGGTCCCGTCACTCGGGGTCGAGCTGGAGACCATCCACACGGCCGGCGCCCGGGGCCAGGTCCATGCCGAGCTTGCCTCAGCGCGGGGAGTGGCCGCCGCCGACCAGGCCTTTGCCTTCCGCACGGCGGTGAAGGAGATCACCAGCCAGGACGGGCTGACCGCCACGTTTATGACCCGGCCGCCGTGTGGCGACCGTGCCTCGGGCTGCATCATGCAACACCGGCTGCTCGACGCCGCAACCGGCGAGAATCGCTTTGCCGACGACGCGGACCCGCTCGGCATCTCCCCGCTCGCCAAGCAGTTCATCGCCGGGCTGCTCTACCACGCGGCGGCGTTGTCCGCCTTCCTCTTGCCGATCCCGAACGACTACAAGCGCTACCACGCGGCCGGTTGTACGCCACTGCACGCCGCATGGAGCTGCGAGAGCCGCGCGGCGGCGGTGCGCGTGCCCGCCCGCGCCGGGGCGGACGCGGCGCACGTGGAGAACCGGATCGCAACGGCCAGCGCCAACCCGTACATCGCACTCGCCGCCTGCCTGGCCGCCGGGCTGGATGGGTTGCGCCAGCGCATGCTCGCACCGGCGCCGCTGCACGGCGACCCGGCGGCATCGCGCGGCGCGCCGCGCCTACCGCAGTCGCTGGACGAGGCACTTGCCGCCCTGGAGGCCGACACGCCACTGCACGCGCTCCTGGGCGAGGCGTTCGTCCGCACCTACCTCGCCGTGGCACGGTTTGAGCTCGCACGCACACGGCTGGCCTGCCCCACCTACGGCACGGACGAGTGGGAGCGACACGTCGATCCCTGGGAGTGGGCCGAGTATGGCGAACTCCTCTAAGCCGTCTCCATCACGTCTGGTTCAGGTGGTTATCCGTCACACGAGCCTGCGGTCAGACGTCGAGAACGGTTGAATGGGGCCGACGAGTCCCGTACCCTTGCAGGATTAACCGGGATGACCCGGCGCCACGCATGCCGCGCGGGCTGCCGCACCCGGTTTGGCCGAAGCAGATCGTCACGGAAACGCGGGGCGTCATGCGCACAGGGACGATGGTACTCAAGCAGGGCGAGATCTTCGTCGTCAGCGACGAGCGGGGAGATATCGGGCGCACTGTCGCTGGCGCCGGCCTCTACTTCCGCGATACCCGATTCCTCAGCGACTATCAGCTCCTGCTCAACGACGAGCTGCCGGACCTGCTCGACTCGTCCGGAACTCAGAACACGGTCGGGATGTTCCAGTTCGGTAACCCGCTGCTCGATGGCGTCGCTGCACAGACCGTGCTGCCGAACACCATCGGCATCCAGCGCTACCGCGTGATCGACCAGGGGATGACGGAGCAGATCCAGATCCGCAACTACAACTCCTTCCCCGTCAGCCTGTCACTGACCTTCATCGTCAGCGCCGACTTCCGCGACATCTTCGACGTGCGCGGTTTCCGCCGCATGAAGCGAGGACGGGTGCTGCTGCCGCGCCGGGATGAGAACGAGGTGGTTCTCGGCTACCGTGCCGTCGATGGCCACCTGCTTGAGACGGTCTTGCACTTCAGCCGGCCGCCGGACGAGACGGCGATCGTCGCCGGCGCGGGCTACACCGCGGAGCTGGAGGAGCTTCGCGCCATGCTGCCCGGCAACGACCGGGTTGTGCGGTCGGAACCGGCCGGGCATACCCCCAGGGCCTCGCTCCTCTTTCGCTTCGAGCTCAAACCGCAGTCGGAGGCCATGCTGTCCCTGACGCTCACGCCGCGCTGGACCGAGTCATCGAGCGACGGACAGGTCCACACGGTGGCGACGACCAAGGGCCCGCTGCCGGTCGCCAGCGAGCGATTCCCGATCGTCGAGACCAACAACGAGGTCTTCAACGGCCTCCTCGACCGCAGCCTGCGGGATCTGCGGACGCTGATTACTCCGTTCCCGGGCGGGCGGATCGTCGCCGCCGGCATCCCCTGGTTCGTCGCGCCCTTCGGCCGGGACAGTCTCATCACCGCGCTGCAGATGCTCATGTTCTCGCCGCAGATGGCGGTCGACACGCTCCGCTTCCTGGCGCGCCAGCAAGGCACCCGGGTCAACCCCTGGACCGGGGAGGAGCCGGGCAAGATCCTGCACGAGCAGCGCTTCGGGGAGATGGCCCGCCTCAGCGAGGTGCCGCACGTGCCCTACTACGGGACGGTCGATGCCACGCCCCTGTTCGTGCTCCTGTTCGGCGAGGTGCTGCGCTGGACCGGAAGCCGCGAGCTCTTCGACGAGTTCCGCGAGCCGGCCGAGCGGGCGATCGCCTGGATCAACCGCTACGGCGACAGCAACGGCGACGGCTTCGTCGACTACGGCCAGCCCTCCCGCGGCGGTCTGGTGAACCAGGGCTGGAAGGACAGCGACGACTCACTCCAGAATCCCGACGGCTCACCGGTGACGCCGCCGATCGCCCTGGTGGAGGTCCAGGGGTATGTCTACCGGGCGAAGCGGGTTCTCGCCGATGCGCATGAACGCTGGGGTGACCCGCGGCGCGCCGAGGAGCTTCGAAACGAAGCCGAGGCGCTGCGCCAGCGCTTCGAGGAGCGGTTCTGGAGCGAGGGAGATCAGTTCTACGGCCAGGCCATCGACGGCACCGGCCGCCTCGTGACCGCCATCAGTTCCAACCCGGGGCATTGCCTGTTCGGCGATATCGTGTCGCCCGAGCGGGCCACGCTCGTGGCTGAGCGGCTGCGGGCTGCCGATATGTATTCCGGCTGGGGGATCCGCACCCTGTCGTCGCGCATGCCCCACTACAACCCGATGAGCTACCACAACGGGAGCGTCTGGCCGCACGACAACTCGCTCATCGCCGCCGGGCTGCGCCGCTACGGCTTCGACGAGGCGGCCGCGGACGTCTTCTCCGATCTGGTCAACGCCGCCACCCACTTCCCGTACGGCCGACTGCCGGAGCTGTTCTGCGGTTTCAGCCGGGAAGCCGAACGTTACACGTTCCCGATCGCCTACCCCGTGAGTTGCAGCCCGCAGGCGTGGGCGGCCGGAACCCTCCCGTATCTGCTCCAGGTGGTCTTGGGCCTCGAGCCGGACGCCGCCGCCGGACAGCTCACCCTGCGGCCCTACCTCCCGGACTGGCTCGACACGGTGCGCATCCGCGGGATGCAGTTCGGGGACCGGACCATCGACCTGACCATCCGCGGGCGCGGTCGCGACGTGGAGGTCATGGTCGATGCGGAGCACGAACTCGCGGTCGTGGTCAACGGCCAGGTCGTGGCGCGCTAGCGGGCGCACCTACTCGCCGACCGCGGGCAGCGCCGTCGAGGCGGAGCGCACATCTCGCCGCCCATTGGCATCTCGCGCACCGTTCGTCGCCGCCTGGTAAACACGCTCGTACCCGTCCACCATGGCCTGCGCCGAGAAGCGCTCCTCGACGCGGCGGCGGCAGGCGGCCCGGTCGATCTCGCCGATGCGCGCGACGCAGGCGGCCATGTCGGCCGGCGTATCGCAGATGAAACCCGTCACGCGGTCGGCCACCACCTCAGGCACCGACCCGTGGCGTAGGGCGATCACGGGCGTGCCGCACGCCATCGCCTCCACCATGGCCATGCCGAACGGTTCCGGCCACCAGGATGGGAAGAGCAGCGCCGCCGCCCCCCGCAGCAACTCATCCCTCCCTCGGTCGTCGACCTCGCCGACGAATTCGACCAACGGGTCGTCGAGCAACGGCTCGACATGCGCCGCGAACCAGTCCCGGTCGACCGCATCGACCTTCGCGGCCAGCTTGATCGGCATGCCCACCCGACGCGCGACTTCGATCGCCAGGTCCGGCCGCTTCTCCTCCGCCATGCGGCCAACGAACGCCAGGTAGCTGCCCGGCTCGGAACGGAACGTGAAGTTCTCAACAGGGATGCCGTTGTAGACCGTGGCGAGCCACCGGACACCGAACGCCTCGAGGGGCGCGCGCTGGCTCTCGCTGATCGAGACGAGGCCCATGTGCGCGTACCAGCGGTAGATCAGCGGCAACTCGGGGATGTCGAGTCGCCCATGCAGCGTCGTGAGGGTTGGCACGCGCCATTGGGACAGGAAGGGAAAGCCCAGGTAATCCATGTGGCTGTGGATCACGTCAAATTCGTCGGCCATCGTGCCGACCTGCGCGAGCAGCGCCACCTGCGGCGCGAGAAGATCCACCGCCTTGTCGTCGAGCCGCAGCGACCGGTCGACGCCCGGGACCAGGTGTGCCCGTGTTTGGGAGTCGCCGCTCGCAAAGAGGGTTACATCGTGCCCACGCGCGACCAGCTCGTCGGTCAGCGCGGACACTACACGTTCGGTTCCGCCGTACAGGGCGGGAGGCACCGACTCGAAGAGCGGAGCGATCTGCGCGATCTTCATCATTGTCTCCATCGTGGTGAGTGGTAGGCGAACGGCAGAAACCCAGCGGGAGCCGGCCGCCTCCGGCGCGTAGATGCAATTTCGATGCCGGATGCGGACCGGCCTCGAACTGGCATACTGATTGCGGCTGCGCTACGCTGCTGTCCTCACTCGGCTCGGCGGCCGCGGTGGCCACCGCGCTCCGACCGGGCACCATCACCGACCGGAGGTGAGCGATGCCGAGGTTCAAGGTGGCGGACACCCGGGGCATGCGTCGCAGGCAGGCTCGGCGTGCGATGCGCGAGATGCGCCGCATGAAGGGCATGCGAGGCATGCGGGAGATGCGCCGGTTGCAGGCGATGTGGGATCTTCCGGACTTCCCAAGCATGGCACTGATGTGGGTCGAGCAAGTGTGGCGCGCGCGGGAGCGATCGGCCTTCCGCCGCGGCCTCGTGATCGGGCTCATCGGCGGCGCCGTTGCAACCTTCGTCCTCGACCCACGCGCCGGCCGGCGACGCCGTGCCCTGGCGCGCGACAAGGTCGTGCATCTCGGCCACAGCGTGGACGAGCTGATCAGCGAGACGATCCCCCGGCGGGTCGAGTACCTCTCGGGCGTCGCCGCCGGTGCGCGGCACCGCGTGATGTCGACCGTCCGCCCGGAACGGTCGGAGATGCCGGATGACGACCAGTTCGTCACCGACCGGGTGATGAGCATCGTCTTCCGCGACCCCGACATCCCCAAGGGCGACATCAACGTCAACACGGTCGACGGGGTGGTCTACCTGCGCGGCACGGTCGATGACCCGCGCATGGTGCAGGAGATCGAATCGCGGGTGCGGCAGGTCGAAGGGGTGCGGGACGTCGTCAACGTGATCAACCGCCCAGAGGTCGACCCGAGCGACGTGCGCGCGGCCGAAGCGCGCCGTATCGAGGAAGGACGGTGATGGAGCGGCATCGTACCCGCTGGGCGATCTTCGGCGCGTCGGTCATCTCCGCCGACGGCAATCCGGACGCTCACCTGCTGCGCGCCCTCGGGCGTGTGCTCGTCCGGGACGGCCACGAGGTCATCTTCTACGAGGAGCGGGGGAATCCAGCCCTGCAGCGACTCCTCCGGCAGGAGGGCGCACGCGGGCTGGACGCCTTCCGCGCCGCGTATCCCGACATCACCTACCGCACGATCGAGCGGCGTTTCGGGGCCGACCTGGTGGAATGGCTGACGCGGACGCTGGCCACCGCTGACGTGGCGCTGGTTCAGCCCGGCGCCCCCGCGACGCTCGCCACCTGGGTCGGCCGGCTGACGCGCCGACACCTGCACACCTACCTGCTCGACACCGGATGGGGCGGTCTGGAGACGCCACCGGACATCGCGGTACTGGAACCGGGCAACTTCAGCGGGGTCTTCGCCGGGCCGTCGGTAGCGGACCATGCCGTTCCGTCCGACCGGCTGCACCGGCTCGACGCGCTTCCCGACGCGGCCAATCTCGGGGCAGACACAGCGCCGGATACGCTCTTCCCCGCGGCCGAGCACCTGGCCACCCAGGTTCTCGCTGAGCTCGAGCAGGGTGATGCTGGCGTGACGTCAACCACGCCGCCGGCGTCTCAGGGTGGGGAGATGGAGGACCACGACCCTGTCACGCGCTGAAAGGGCGGACCCCGCAGGCCAGCTCCGTTCGCTCGATGCGCTCGATCAGCGCCTCGTATTCCTCATCGAGCAGCGTGAAGGAGGTGTGGCACTCGGGGCAGGTGACCACGTAGACACAATCGTTCCGCATCTCACACCACTCGACCACGTCCCCATAGAGCCCCTTGTGGCAGAGATGGGTCAGCACCTGATCGACGACTGAGAGTTGATCCGACGTCATGGCACCCTCCCCATGACTCTCAGTGTGAATTGATGGTTGGCGTGCAACCATCCTCTACGTGATATGAGCCAATAGCAAGTTCAGGGCCAACCAATACGCATGACGTACGCAATCCGCTCGCTTCATCCCCGCCCTAGCCTCCCGGTCCCCCCTCGCGTAGGATGTACCGGGAGAAATTCGAGCGAGCCAGTCGGTCAGGTGGGAGGATCGGGGCGTGGCGCGGACAGAGTTCATGACGGAGGAGCGTATCGTCGCGTTGGCGGGTGGTGTCGGCGGCGCGAAGCTGGCGCACGGGCTGGCGCTGGCGCGGCCGGAGGCCGTCCTTACGGTCGTCGTCAACACGGCGGATGATTTCTCCCTCTTCGGGCTGCACATCTCCCCCGACCTCGATACCGTCATGTACACCCTGGGCGGCATCGCCAACCCCCAAACCGGCTGGGGGATCGCGGGGGACACCGCGGCGGCCCTGGAGATGATCGGCCGCTACGGCAGGGATACCTGGTTCTGGCTGGGCGATCGGGATCTCGCCACGCATATCCTGCGGACCGAGCGGCTGCGCGCCGGCGACAGCCTGACCACGGTCACCGCGGAGCTTGCCGGGGCGCTCGGCATCCGCGCCGCGATCCTGCCGATGTGCGACGAACCGGTGGCGACCATCGTCGAAACCCCGGACGGCGACCTCGCTTTCCAGGACTATTTCGTGCGCCGGCGGCAGGCCGATGAAGTCCGCGGCGTGCGCTTCGAGGGCATCGAGGCCGCGACCATGCCGGACGGCGTCGCGGCGGCGCTCCGGGAGGCCGCGGTGGTCGTCCTTTGTCCGTCCAACCCGATCGTGAGCATCGGCCCGATCCTCGCGATTCCCGGCTTCCGAGATCTCCTGCGCGAGGTCGCGGCGCCGGTTGTCGCGGTCAGCCCCATCGTCGGCGGCGCCGCCCTCAAGGGCCCGGCCGACCGCATGCTCGCATCGCTCGGCCACGAGGTCTCGGCGGCCGGGGTGGCGGCACTTTACCGGGATTTCCTGAATGGCATCGTCATCGATCAGGTCGATGCCGCGCTCGCCGGGCGGATCGAGGAGATGGGGATCGCGGTGCACGTGACCGATACGGTGATGCGCGACGAGGCGCACCGCCGCGCGCTGGCGGACGAGACGCTCGCCTTCGCTGCCCGCCTGGGGAGCCGGGCGCGCACATGACCACCGTCGCGGTCGTCCCCGTCCAGCGGCTGAGCACCGCGAAGAGCCGCCTCGCCGAACGCCTGAACCCTGACGAGCGGCGCGTGCTGGTACTTAGCCTGCTCGACCACGTGCTGGCCACGCTGAACGCCGCGCGTCACGTCGACGCGGTCATCCTCGTCTCGCCCGACCTCGAGGTGCTCGACCGCGCGGCCCGGCACGGCGCGGTTCCGCTCCTGCAACCCGGCTCGGGGTTGAACGAGGGTTTGCGTCTCGGCCGGGACGAGGCAGTCCGGCGCGGCGCCGACACGCTGCTCATCGTCCTCGCCGATCTCCCCTGGGTCACGGCTGACGAGATCGACGCCCTCGTCGCGGCCCTGCCGGAGCGCGGCGTGGCGCTCGCGCCGGACCGGCACGAGCACGGCACGAACGCGGCCGCACTTCGCCCACCGGATGCCATCGAGCCGGCGTTCGGCGCCGGGAGCTTCGCCCGCCATCAGGCTCAGACAGTGGCGCGTGGGCTGCCGCTCCAGGAATTGCGGGTCCGGGGTCTCGCGTTCGACATTGATACCCCGGCCGATTTGGAAGAACTGGCCGGCCATGCCACGGTCAGCGCCAGCAGCGACGAATCAGGGACGTGAGGGCGGCGCCGAACAGGCGAGCTAGAGCAAGGATGGGCCACGTGGAGACCGATGGTCGTCCGAAATCGAGTGAACGGGCGCTCGATCTGGCAGAACTGATTCGCGGCCGGCGCTCGGTGCGGCGCTTCCGGCCGGATCCGATCGATCGCGCGCTGGTCGAGCAGATCCTGGAGGCCGGCCGTTGGGCGCCCTCGCCACACGGCACCCAGCCGTGGCGCTTCGCGGTCCTGACCACGCCGGAGATCAAGGCCCGGCTTGCCGACGCGATGGCCGAAGCCTGGCTCCACAACCTGGCCATGGACGGCCAGCCGGAGGAGATTATCCAGAAGCGGCTCGCCGGCTCGCGCCGCCGCCTCATGGAAGCACCCGTCCTGATCCTGCTCTGCCTCTATCTGGAAGATCTTGACCGCTACCCGGACCCGGAACGACAGACGGCCGAGACGACAATGGCGATCCAGAGCCTCGGGTGCGCCGCGCAGAACATGCTGTTGATGGCGTACCGGTTGGGCCTCGATGGAGGGTGGATGTGCGCGCCGCTCTTCTGCCCCGATGTTGCGCGTGAGACGCTGGGACTTCCCGAGACGGTCATCCCGCACGCGCTGCTCACCATCGGCTACGCGGCCGCCGACCCCAAGCGGCGGGAACGCCGCCCGCTGGGCGACCTCATCCTCAAATACGAGTGACGGCGATCAGCGCTGCTCAGGTGTCTCGACGAGTTCGGCACCTTCGTCCTGTCCGACGCTCACGCGCCCCGTGGCGATGAGCCAGGAGAGGAAGGTCCACCATTGCAGTTCGTGGTCGGTGGGCTGGTAGCTGGGGAACCGCCCATCCGCGGTTTGACCCGGCTCGAACTGCCAGCGAGCGCCGTCCGAGGCATATCCGGGTTGCGACCCGTTCCCGGTCTGGCTCTGCTGGAAGGCGAGTGCGCAGCGCAGGCACAGGGTGTGGGTCGCGACCTGCTGGGTGCTGGCTGCCGGCACGACCCGACCGCACACGTCGCAGTGTCGAAAAGCGGGATTACGAGGTTCACCGTCTGGCATCGTGCATTCACTTTCAATCCGCGCGGTCCATTCCGCGCCACCCGGCCGCGCCGCGACCGTTGCTCCCTGCGTAAGTGCAGAACACGTTCCACCGAGGTCGATTCACCGCAGCGCGACGTGCACGTGGACGACGATCGTCGCTCCGGCCGGGCCGACGACGGTGTGGGAGCAACGTCAGTGGCGATGTGGGCGTGTCGAGCCGTTGAGAGCGCGCTGAGATCTTCCCCCAGTATCCGCCGAAATCAACTGCCGACCGTACGAAGTACCACCTCCGTAACGGCCGATTCGTCCGGCGTGATACGGGAGTCGTCTGGCGCAACCAATCCTTGAGAAGCGGTGCCGTTCGGAACCTACAGCTCCGTCAGCTTCGCATCGTGAATGTGGTAGTCGACGTGACGGAACGCCTCACGCAGATCCCAGAGCGCGTTAAGCACCTCATCTCGCTGCTCAGCCTTGAGGGCTTTCAATAAGCGCGGGACGAGCTGGGAATACACGGTCTCCATGGACTCAGCAATGTCCGCGAGCGCGAGCGCCAGCGCATCTGCCTCGGAATGGCTCAGCACGTCGGTCCGCTCGAGTCGATCCACGAGCCATCCGTCTTCGTGGACTTTATGCAGGGTCTTGGCTATGTCGCCTGCCACCGTCATGGGAGGACTCCAACCCTCATTCATCTTCGTGTAGGTCGCGGTCGCGAATAAACTGCTCGACGGTCTCGAGTTGGCGATAGAACGTAGCCAACTCGCGTATCAGGCGTTCACGATACCGCGCTCGCTGGAGCTTTTCCTCATGCTCTGCGATCAAGGACTTGAGCGACCGGCGCGTCTTGAACACGCTTCTCGGTCCGTGTCTATTCAGTTGCCGCTCCAGCTGGTTCGCGAAGCGCTCGTCAGCATAAGGCATCTTGCGCTTCCCAATGCCTGCGCAAGGAAAATGCCGTGAATTCGTGGAGGCATCGTCATGATACGACTCTTTCGACATGCGCGCCAGATGTACTGATCCACCGACTGAACGCCGTGACGTCAACGTCAAACGCAGGCGACAGCGGCGTCGTGTAGCGCTTTTCTCGCTCCAGGTCTGCTGGCACGATGCCTAGCTGGCTGCGTACGCCCTTGTCTACCGGCTCAGCGGACCAGACTGGTCCGCGGTGGGCTCCGCTCAACAGAACCAGGATTCGCTGAGGCGGGGTGGGCGGCGGCGCACGCCGTGCTCACGCCGCCGAGGCGGGGGTACTTCCAGGCCGGCCGCGGCGTAGGCGGCGGCCTTGATCTGGGCGAAGGTCTCCTCGTAGTCCTGACCGGCAGCCTCGCCTGCCTCCGCGATGCGGGAGACCTCCTGCTGGAGGGCATCCAGCCGCGGATCGGGGCTACGCCAGGTGTAGGTGAAGGCCGCCTCATCGAGGGGACCGAGCCACTCCTGGGTCTCCGGCCGGTCCAGCAGGGCCGAACCGGGCGGTACCAGGAGGCGGATCGAGAAGTGCACCGGATCAATGTTGTCGATCAGGTCGTACTCCTCGACGAATCGCAGGAGCTCGAGGTAGTCCTCCATCGTGGTCCACGGTGTGAACGGGAGCAGCGACGGGCGCATGGCGATGCCCGCACTCTCCAGGATGCGCAGCGCTTCGACCACGTCGGCCTTCGTATGGCCCTTGTCGACGCGCTCGAGCACCGTCTCGCTCACCGACTCCACCGCCGAGACGACGAAGACGCAGCCCAGCTCCGCGAACTCGGGGATGAGGTCGCGGTGCTGCAGGATGTGCTCGATGCGCGTGGTCATGTCGAAGGTGACGTGCGGGAACTCCGCGTGCATCGCCCGGCAGATGCGCAGTGCGTGGGTCGGGCCGTTCAGGAAGTCGGGGTCGCCAAAGGTGATGTGCCCGGCGCCCTGGCGCACCTGCCGCCGGATGTCCTCCAGCACAACCTCGCGCGGGATGGCGAAGAACCGCCCGCGGTAGATCGGCACCACCGGGCAGTGGAGGCAGGTGTGGTGGCAACCGCGCGTCGTCTCGGTGTACCCCGCCGGGATCGCCGTCCCGTCGATCATGAGGTGTGCATAGCGCTTCATCGACGGCAGGCTGGTCCGCTCCGGCATGGGGAAGTCGATCCGCGCGAGCGACGGGGGCACCCGGTAATCGCGGGTGGAGACGCCCTCCACCGGTTCGTCGCTGCCGGCCGCGAGCGCGCGCACGAAGTCGAGCAGCGGGCGCTCGTACTCGCCGCCGATCACGAAGTCACCGTGCTCTCGGAGCAGGTAGTCGGCGTTGAGCCAGGCGTAGAGGCCGTAGAAGCCGATGACCGCGTGCGGGTTGACCTGGCGGACGCGGCGGGCAACCTGCGTACCCAGCCGCAGCGCGGTGTGCATCGGGACCGAGATTGCCACCACCCGCGCGGCGGCGATGGTCGCGTCATCGAGCGGTTCGACGGCGGTGTCGACGGCCACCGGGGCATAACCTGCCTGGGTCAGGTAGGCGAGCGGGAAGGCCAGGTTCAGCGGCTGATGCCCGAGTTCGTAGCACGAGACAAGCAGGATGGCGCCGGGGGCGGTCAGGTCACCGATCGGAGCCCGGGCACCTGCGGTCTGCTGGGTCGCGGTTGACATCGTCGCGCTCCTCCGCCGGCACCGCGCATGCCGCGGCCGGCCGATGGCCCAAGCCTATCGGAGCAGGATGGCGACGTCAAACGTGGAGCGTGATGCGTGATCCGTGATGCGTCATGCGTCATACGTCCCGCTCCCCTCTCCCCTGGTGGGAGAGGGGCCGGGGGGG